>ENA-ORNW01000318-ORNW01000318.1-human-gut-metagenome-genome-assembly--contig:-NODE-318-length-51063-cov-23.591084_pt1 | contig 51063 bp, 74 predicted proteins | sample MGYA00242121_ERZ509034 | MGnify/ENA primary metagenome ERZ509034 (study PRJEB26280, sample SAMEA2338689) | human gut metagenome | biome: human gut; feature: human-associated habitat; material: faeces... | reverse complement strand
GCAATTCGTGCTATTGAGGTGATCGCGAATGATCTCGTTAACTGTCAGCATTGGGTCGCCGTCGGTCAGATAATAATCGTATTCGCAATAGCCGCTTACGTTATCCTTGGCGCTGCTGATCCTGATATAGTCCCGGCTGTCACCGTCGAAATTGTAACCTTTGCGATACAGTCGGCAAAGCTTGACCTCATGCCCGCCCCTGATAAGCTCGATTATCTCGTCCGGGAAACCGCCATCCGTGCAAATGATAGGGATATCGTTTTGCTCTGCATCCTCTGCAAATCGCTTGCCGAAGTAGCCGTTACCAAATCGCGGCTTAATCACGTCCTCGCTAATCCAGATCATAAACTGGCGCGGGGATTTACCATTCAGGAAGTCCTGCGCCTTTTCCTTCTGGCTCCGGTCGTTATAAGCCTCAAGGAATTGGCGATACTTAACCGGGCCGAGCATGGCAAGCGCGATCTCAAACATCGGCGCTTTGAAGCTTATCATGCGCAGCGGTACGGGTGATTCATCTTCAAGCAGGCCGCCGATGGTGTCTTTGCCGCTGTGTGGCGGGGCATTCAAAACGAGTATTTTAGCCATTGTCCGTTCTCCTTAAATTGCCATGATGCCGATAAACAGTGCCGCAAACGCCAGGGTGACGCCAACCGCTTTCAGTGCGTCGGCCTTTGTGATTTGCCACACTGTGACCTCTTCCGGCTCAGCCTGGCTCACAGTCCAGCCCAACGCCTGATCATGTTGTCGAATCGCTCCGGTGTGTGGCTTTCGTTGAACGATGACACGATAGCGCCAGTCTTTGTCGGCTTGTCATTGAAGTAAATAAGGCCGCTATCCACGATGTAGAACGCTTTTTCGCTTGCGGACGTGTAAATCTTCATTTTATTTTTGCTCCTCTCTCGTTGCTTTGTAGGGCCATTATAGCGGCCCTAATTTCGTTTGTTTTAGCAATTCGTGCTATTCGCCCAGCATGTAACGCTTGCCATCCTCGCGGCCTTTCTTGCTGCCGTCCAGGTAGCCGCCAAAGTAGCCGCCAACAAGGATAAGGGCGGACGAGATGAAGCTTGTGATTGTGTCGCCTGACAGGCAAATACCAGCACCAACCAGGGACAAAACAGCAATAGTTTTCATAAACTCTTTCATAATATTCTCCTTACAGACCATGACGAGACAGACGACCAAAAACCTTGCGCTCAAGCGGTGACATTTGCGTTTTCATTAACTGGCGCACATAGCGACGGAAGCGGCGTTTGTCTGCCTTCCCATTGCGGCGTTGCTTCTGAACGTGGCGCGGCTGAGTGTCGTGCTTGACGTAGCGGCCTTTGTTGTCTTTCAGCATAATGAACTTCGCGTAAATGCTTGAACCCTCAACGCCGTAATAGCGGTAGCGCTGATAGTTGAGGCTAAAGCCGCCGCCGATATCCGGGCAACCCTGGCCGCAAAGCTTGATCGAGCTTTTCTCGGTGGCGTATCGCTTGCCAACCTGGAAGGCTGGAATCTCTGACATAACGCAAACCATCACATAGCCAGCGTCGTGCTCGTTAAGTTCCTTGCAGTTTCTCATCGTTATTTCCTCGTTTGTTGGTGTAGGGGAATAATAGCGCATTCCCCTGAAAGGTTTTTAGCAATTCGTGCTATTTAGTCTTTGATGAACACCATCATCAAAAACGCGATCACAATGATGGATAGAATCAACTCGCCAGCGTACATAATCACCCACAAATCATCATTATCAAGGCCACAAGTTGCAGCGCCAAGCAAGCGCCGCTACAGAAGATTACACCAATCAGCAACCACGGAACGAACTTATGCATTATCAGGCACCTCGATATAAAGTTGATTATTGCGAAACAGCCGGGCAATCCCGGCCCACTTGAGCAATTGTTCGTACATCGCGCCCTCCTCAAGCTCGACGCGCTTATAAATCAGCCCATCGCGCATGCCTTGCTCGATCCGGTCAAGCGGAAAGTTCTTATCTAACTGGACAAGCATTATTCGCCCTCCTTCATTGATTCAAACAATGCGCAAAACCGTTCAACGGCGATTGCAGCGCCTTTCAACTCGTCACCTTCCAAGTCTGTGATTCTCGGCGGTCGGCTGAGTAGCTCGCTAATGAACTTGGCCCGCCACTTTCTTTCAAGCGCCGACACGTCGTTATCAGTCAGCACTTTGCGCCTTACGTTTGTGTTAAGCCGGATCACGTAGTGGATGATTCCGCTATCGTCCTGCTCACGCTTGATGCTCATCCGCCCAGCCGCTTTGACTTCCGGCACACGGTTAATGACCGTTCGCATGTATGCTGGCGTGACCTTTGCCACATCATCCGGGATTACGTGAGCCTGAATCATCACGGTGGGAAATCGGATTTCCTCGCGCTCGCCGTTAACAATCTGAATGGCACCCTGGCAAAGCTGTCCGCAAAACTCTTTAGCGGTCATGGAGTTGTTGGATTCACTCATTGTGTTTTCCTCTCGTTGGTTGGTACGGGATGCATCATATCACGCATCAAATTACTGTCAACGGTTTTTTTTGTTATTCGTCGTTATTCTCCGTTTCGTTTTTTTAAAATGCCAATAAAAATGTGTAAACGCCTGATTTGCAAGGCGAAAATGAAGAAACAATCGCGTGTTTGCGGAATTGCGGAATACCCCCCTATATATATGACCTCAAATAGCCATCGGCACGCATAACCACCAGCGGGGCTAATAGTACACAAATTAACCAGTACATAAATAAAATGTAATGGGGGTATCCCCATACACAGAGAACAAGCGAAACAAGAAAGAAACAATAATAGTACATATATAACTAACTAATTGATTTATAAGGGTATATATAGATTATTCTATTGTTTCTTTTGTTTAGAAACCGTTTAGCGAATTTGCGGAAGGTGATTGGCGAAACAGCCGGAAACGGAACGAAACGGGAGCGGCTGCAAACGCCAGGACGGAGACACGCGAACAAGCCTGATTCTTCCTCCGTTCCACAATCATTGCGAAAACTGCAATAATCAATCAATCGCTTTGCACCTTGAGCAATATTGTCAAAATGACAGTGTACGAGATATGAACAACTCACAAATCACGCACGGCTTTAGAAATAGCACTTTTTGCTAAAACTCCCCTGATCGGTTTTGGCATAATGCACTCATCGAAACGAACTGAGGATAACGAAATGAAAATCAGCAAAACCACCATCAACTTTGCACAGAAGTGCGGCATCTTCCTGGACGTCTGCGAGGGTGATGAGGTTGTGGCACTTGATCGCCTGTGGTTCTACTTTGACGAGGACGCTTGCGAGTCAGACCTGAGCTATATCATGAATGCGGACGGCTCATTTACTTACTTCGACACTCTGAGCCTGAGCCAGGGCGTGAAAGAGGAATTGCCAGCGACCATTAAGAACGAGAAGCACCTTCGCCTGGTTATCGAATTCCTGGCAAGCGCAATTAACAAGTGATATAATGCACGACGCAATCAACTAAAGAGGAGTGAATTTTATGTTAGAAGTTCGAATTGCTGTGGAGCAACTGCGCCGACTGGCGGATGAGATCGAGAATGGCAAGGGCGTGACAATTGGTGATTTTGATATGAGCCAGCGTCTCAATGGCGGCGTTATCAGCCAGGATTTGCGCGTGACGGTTTACCATGAGCCGACCAGCGAAAACCTTTGCACCGTGTTCGGGGTTGATACCCCAGCCACGCTTGAAGAGCCATTGATTCCTTGATCATGTACCGGGCCTCGTTGCCCGGTTTTTATTATCAGTCAGAGACTGGATAGCACTTTTTGCTAAAACTCAATTCCTCAACCCTGCCATAATGCAGGCCAACCAACCAACAAAGGAGATTGCAAATGTACATCGGTAAAGATATCCGCCAGCGGGCCAACGAGCTTGGGATGAAGCTGTATGTCACAAAGCACGGCGATAAATGCGTGCTGAACATTTACGACACGGAATACGATCGCATGCTGTGCAACTATGACGGCTACGGCGGGAAGTTCATCCGAGGGCGTCACAAGCTGTTAAGTCGCGAGGCGTTCAACAAACTACCGTTCACAATCACAAAGTATCGCCAACTGCATGACACGCTGGTAGTGCTGCATGAGATTGTCAAAGCGGAAAAGGCGGCGGGTAACTTGCAATGGTCATAAGGCTGGTTTTCTTTTACGAGGCGTGGGCTATTCCGGTGGCAAACGACCATTACGGCGGTGATGGTAAACGCGCAAAAACTCATGGCTACTGGAGAAAATAGCACCTTTTGCTAAAACGGCGGTGGGGAAACCTGGTATATTATCCCCATCGAAACGAAATGAGGATTGCAAAATGAAATACACCAACACTTACAACGGCCACACTTACTGGATTGAAGGCGAAAAGGTAATGGTGAGCAACGGCGAAATCGTCCACACTTCCAACATGGATATCCCGACCTTCAACGCCATGATTTTCAATGGCGATATGGTGGCGATTGAAGTTGACAAAGAGAACTTCCGCAAGCTGGTTAACGTGGCGAAGGCTGCAAATCCTGAGTTTCAGATCCGCTATCTGGCTTTCGTTGAGCACATGGGTAAAGAGGCTTTTGTTGGGAATGTAATCAAGCGCAACCAAGCTTATATGTCATGGATTGACGCCCGCAAAAAGCAATATTGCGAAATGCGCAGACACATTATCCAGATTGACTATAATGCGGGCCACCACGTCATTTTAGATCACGACGACTTCACGGATTTTATTGTTAGCGGAGAATGGCTGTGATTATCTACCAGGATATAGAAACCGGGAGGCTTTACAGGATCTCCAGGTCTCGCGTGATGGTCTGGAATTATCGAGAGGACGGTTGGCGGCGAGTCAATCACATTATCCCGGCAGACCTTGCGCACTATCCCTTTGTCGGGATACGGGTTGAAATATCCCCGGACGAGGATAAATAGCACGAATTGCTAAAACGGCGAGAGGGCCAGCCGATATAATAGGCCCAACTTCAACAAACAAGGAAAAACGAAATGAAAGCAAAAACCGCTCTGATTCTGGCTCACCTGAACAAAAACGGAAAAGTCACCGTAAAAATGGATCGCGCCTCCGGCTTCTCCGTAGTGACCATTACAAAGCGTGGTGATAGTTATGTTGTCGGGACAATTCCAGGCGATAAGCTCACGCGGGCAAACGTCGCAGACCTGAAAGCGATGCTAATAGCGAACTCAATCTATATAATCAACTGGCGGTAATGTCCTGATTGGTGGGCGGGTTATTGGCTCGCCCCCACGGGGGAGGGTAAAATGATGAATAGCGTAGAAAAACCAATCAAAATACTGATTGCAATATTTATTTTCCTCGATTGCTTGATTGTGGGTGGATTGGTATTCCTTCTGTTTGATGAGATTTGGAGAACTCTATTATGATTCAAGATGCATTTTTTAAGCTGCTTCACGATGCGGAGGCCGCTGGCTTAAACAAAGAGGCAGCGCTTGAAGTCGCCTATAAATTTCTGACGCTGGATGAGGCATTGGGTGATATGGATATGGATATGGAATCCGGCGCTTTCTTTGCAGATCCAACGATGATTGTTAATGATTGCGGCTGCAATTTCGACCCGTCTTGCTCCCGCTGCTTCCCGTTTTGAGGTGATAACATGCTGATTTTCTCTATGTTCGATGGTTCCGGTTTTGCTGCGCTTCCCTGGGCGGAAGCGGGCCATAAAGTGATCTGCTTTAACGCCGATGAAGGCGATCACGGAGATTACCAGTCAGTGCGCGTAACGCATGAAAACATCACCTACGTTAACGCCTGGATTGATAGCGATTTTGAGTTTCAGGCACGCAATGAGGTTTACGGCCAACCAGATTTTATAATGGCCTACCCGCCATGCACGGATCTGGCTGTTAGCGGCGCTCGCCACTTTAAAGCGAAGGCGGAAAAAGATCCTGAATTCCAAATCAAGGCGGCTAACACCTGCAAAATCGCGGCTAATATCGCGGATTGGTTCGGCGTGCCTTACATGATAGAAAACCCGGTTAGCGTGCTTTCCTCGCTGTGGCGCAAGCCGGATCACGTATTCCATCCGTGCGCATACGGCGGATACCTCCCGGAAGATGATAAGCACCCGGTTTTCCCGGATATCATCCCTCCCCGCGATGCGTACAGCAAAAAAACATGCCTTTGGACTGGTAACGGCTTTGTGATGCCAGAACCGAAACAGGTTTTGCCAGAAGGTGATAGCAATCCCGGATGGGCCAAGCTTGGCGGCAAATCATCGCGAACAAAAATGATCCGCTCCCTCACGCCACGCGGCTTTGCTAAAGCCGTTATGCTGGCGAACCAGAAATAGCACGAATTGCTAAAAGCCCCGGCGCTCGTTGGGGCATAATGCACTCACACCAAACGAAAGGAGATTAAACGATGAAAGTTATTCGCAACGCTGACAACAAGTTAATGAATGCCCGCATTAAAGATGAGATCGCTTTCGAGGCGTGCGGAGCGTTCCAGGTTCGCGAGATTACAAAGGGCAGCAAGTGGCAAGAGGCGAACATTAAAGATTTTCGCGAGATCAAGACCAAAACCATCAAATGCACTTGGGTAGACCACTCCAGCCAGGTTAAGAAATCGTTTAAGGCTGGCAAGCGCTACCAGATCGAGCAAGGGCGCGTGCTGGGCGGGGTTGCTGGCTATGTCTTTGACGAGGACGGCGACCGCTGGACGCTCTACCGCGAGGAAGTCGGATTTTCCGCCGCTGGCATCTATCTGTTCGAGGCGAAATATTCATGATGGACTATAAGCGACACATCCCAAAAAGCATGCTTGCAAATCGGTTTAAGGTGCTCGAAAGCAACGTTTCATCATTCACCGCTGGCGAGACCGTTTACCAGGTGAGAGAAAGGCCGGGAACTCTGCTGATTGGTCACACGTTCCACAAATCGCTATGGTTTGACCGTGACACGCTGGAATGCAGAAGCATAGAAGGCGATCGGCTGCTGGTAAAAGTCGAGCGGATCAAATAGCACAATTTGCTAAAACGCTGTAAGATGGTTGCCCTATAATACAGGGCAACAACTAAGGAGATTTTGAAATGTTTTTTGATACTTCTACACTTTCCCCTCAACAAGTAATCGACACCGCACAGGCGCAAGGCGTTTCCCCGGTTCGGGTTGCGATTATCGCGAACGGCTACAACCGTGCCCAAAGCTTTTGGGGTGATGTTAAAGATATCAACAAAGGGAATGATAAATACCCGGTAATTTCCTTGGGTAATGATGTTGATGTTGTAGGAAAACTGTCTCGCAGCCTGGCTCGTTCCGTTCAATTCCCGGAATCATCCGCTTATATGCATTTTATCGGCTGCGTATCCGCCGCGATGCTTGGTCGCTTTACGGTTGAATATCATGGAACCGATCAGCCAACCGCGCTTTACGTTGTGACGAGCCAGCCGCCCTCAACTGGTAAATCCGCTATTAACTCTATGGCTATCGCCCCGATGGTTTGCGAAGTTGAGCGCATTAACGAGCAACGCAGCAAAGAGCGCAAAAAGCTGATCGCAAAGCTCAAGGGCTTGGAGAAGGAGATGAAGCAGGAGCGCAGCGGATCGGATATGGCTTCACTCTATGAGGAAAAAGAGGAGTTGGAAGAGAAGATCGCAAAATTCTGTGACATTGTTTTCCCGGTTTCCGATACCACGCCAGAAGGCCTTGCAAAGATTAACAACAAGCAAGGGAACTTTGCGGTTATCTCCGATGAGGCAACCAGTATTAACAGCCTGTTAGGCTTGACGTATGCAAGCAGTGAGCGCAAGACAAACAGCGAACTCGTTCTAAAAGCATGGGATGCGGGCCACGTATCAATCGCGCGTGCCAACGCAGAAAACAACATGAGCTTTACGGCGCTTGGATGCATGGCGGTAATTGCACAGGACGAAACGATTAACGGCATTATGGAGGCTGGCGCACGCGGTATCGGTGTTAGTGAGCGTTTCTTGTTGGTTCGCGAGGAATCTTTCTTGGGCCGCCGTAGCTTTATCGACGACAACGGGGATTCGACTTTTGAGCCAGTGGATCAGGGTTTGAAAGCGAATTATTACAAGCTGGTGCATAACATCATGACCGAGGAGGGCGTTAAGCTCACGATCAGCAAATCAGCAATGCGTTGCCTGAACATCGCCCGCCAGGAAATGGAGCCTCATCTCGCAGACGGCGGAAAGTATTCGCATACAATGCTGCGCGGCGCATTGGGTAAGATGGATAAGCAAGTGATCCGCATTGCATCGGTGCTGCATGTTATCCGCAACTGGTTTAACGAGAACGGGAACCCGCAAAAATCGCGTGAGATTGAGGCGGAAACCATGCAAGAGGCTTTGATTATGTTCCATGAGTTGAGCAAAACATACATTAGCGCCGCCAACGCTTCCGGGCATGCTGGCGAAGATGCAGAACTAAACAAGGTTGTAGATATGGTTGTTCGCCTGGGCAAAGCAAATAAGGGTGTGTTAACATCACGCGCAATCTACGAGGCAATTCGCAAGGTTCGCCCGTTCGTCGGCCAGGCTGGCGTAATGAAGCGGTTGGAGGAAAGCTTGTTGCCTCGTCTCGAAGAATTGAATTATGTTTGTAATGCAAATGGCCGTGTGTTTGTGAATCCGGCTTTGCTGGGGGGTTAAAATGTTTCTTCTCGATTTGTACAAATTTTGTGAAAGTTACGACTGGTTTAACCGCCAGCACCTAGCAAGGTTTGTTTTTAAGCATCGGGAATGCGAGCGGCTCGCGAGGGCCGCAAATATGACCCCTCGTAAATTCGCCTCAAGCGTCTCTCTTGAGTTTATCCCGCGAATGTGTACGTTGGGCTACCTTGACTTAAATAAGGGCGTAGCGACGTGCTACGGCTCGCACAAACGGCCTTTTAACTTCGAGTTGCACAGTCTGGAAGGCGAAAGCAACAAATACATCTACGATCTGTTTCACCTGGACGAGTTAAGCGACGATGAATTATTTGGAAGCTCAAAATCTAATCAATGTGATTACGAGGCATTGCGCCGTAAATTCGGTATCTCATGAGGCGATGATTGGTGCGCTGTTAATGATCCTTTATAGCGATATGCGAGCCAATCCGGCCAAGGAGCACAACTTGCATGATGAGGACGGGGTTTTGCTTGTCAATGTAAGATTAATGGAATGAAAAAAGGAGCCGCTAGGCTCCTTTATTTTTTCTCCCGCTCCAAAGAATCCCGCTAAGAAATCCAGCGATGAAGAAGCAAGCCATGCAGAAAAGGATAGGATACAAATCATCGCGCCCGTTGCTGATTTCTATCTTATCGGCTTTTATCATTTCCGCCTGGATGCTTGAATTGCTCACCTGCTTTTTGTTGGAGGTATCAACCTTGCCAACGCTTGACTCTTTGAAGGTCGTTTCCTGTTTGCTGCTGGCGTCCTGCTTTGCCGTTACCCCTACAGCCTGCTTTACGTTTTCGGCCCCGGCTTGCGCTGTGATTTCCGGCTTACTGCCGACTAAACCAGTCAGAGCGCTTGACGTTGAGCAACCGGATAGCAAAAGCGCCGACACTATCAACATGATCAGCAAAATGATAGCGGTTATTCTGTTAGCTCGTTCGTAGTCCTGATCGTTCATTTCTTCGGTAACTCCTTAACGCAGTATTTAAATTCAACGGCCCGCCTGTTATGCAGCCCCTTAGATTTTTCACGCTTGCCCGTTTTCGGGTTGCGGTAATATGTCCATTTCCAAAGCTCGTCGCATGCCTCGTGCAGCTTGCCCTGGTTAATAAGCTTTAGCATTGTTGAATTCTGAAATGCTCCAACGCCAGCGTTAAACGTAAACGAGTACATAGACGCCCGCATTGATGCTGGAATCTCTACCTTAACCGCTTTATCAACTGCGGTTGCAGCATGCTTGATATGCTTTTGAAGTAATAGATCGCATTCTTTTTGCGTGTAAGTCTTGCCCAACACCACGTCAGGGCCAGTAATTCCGGCGCAAACTGTCCAGATGCCCGCGATATCCTTATAAGGCTTGAACCGGATTCCTTCTATCTCCTCTAACAGTGGCGAAGTTATGGCAAGAGCGGCACTAACAGCGCCAGCTATAACCATATTTTTTAACTTCATCTGTTATTTACCCCTGATCTCGATTGCACGTTTAAAATCCCCGGATTCCAGGGCTTCCCGTAGCGCCTTGCTATCCCGCCAACGTAGATAAGCGCCCCACGCACCAAACGCGATCATAAAGGCCATACTGATAACCGCAATCGTGATTTGGCTTGTTGCGGCACTGGTTAAAGCAGATCCGCCAGTCCCGGCGGTTGCAGCATTTAGAAAGTCTTTCATGTTACACCTCGATAAAGTTTGTTAATGGGTGCTTACATGTTAACCGGGATCGCGCAAGTTTATAATAGAAAAAGGGCGCTGTTAAATCACAGCGCCCCATAAGCCATTGAATTAAATTATTTTTCTATCGGTAAAAAGGTCAGGTAATGCCCCTCAAGTGGTGCAAGTATCGCACTACCTTGGCCGTCGCTGATCTCGTACAGGCCACCAGGAATTGCAACCGCCCGGTAAATCGCGCCAACGATGTAAGGTAATGCGGTTGATGTGTTGCGAATGCAGCGAACTTTCATTATTTAGCCTCCATCATTTCAGGGTAGAACATAAAGCGCCCGACCTCGCCAAACTCTTTGTCGTATACGATTACCGCCGCCCGACGACGAGAGCGCCAACCGCCCCGCGCTGCGTATGCGTCTTTTGCAGCCATAGTGCTATGCACTTCCACGATCCCCAAGCTGGTTTCCGTTACCGTCTGGTGATGCCAGTGGCCTACGTGAGCATACATTGATTTCGAGTTCCCGAAATCCTCGCGCCAATCTGCGGCGCACATCATCAAAAGCGTTTCCGGCTTGCGCACAGTGTGGCCGTGATGGTAAGCCAGGAAAGTCTTTCCGTACTGCGTATGGTGAACAACGCGCGGGGAAACATCAACGTAAACCCTTGGCTCGTTTTCGTATGCTGCCGCCATTGCCGCCCGTAGCCAAATCATGCCTGATTGGTCATGGTTGCCCTCGATAATCTGGATCTCAACCTCTTTGTGCTTTGAAAGCATTTTAGAAACCGCCCGGCGAGTGGCGCGGATTGCAACATAAACAAGTTTTGCGTATCGGCTATCCTGATCCAGAACATGCCCGCTTGCTGGCGTCACCGCTTCCAGTCCGTCACTGTGGAGCATATCTCCACCAATCAGGAGTACAGCTTTCTCACTATTTGGCGCTCGTTCGATTGAGTAATCAAAAAAGTCGTTCATTACCCGCTCCGCCGTTACAGTGTCCCAATTCTCGCCGCATTCGTGCTTGTGGGCCATTGCGCCTAAATGCATATCAAAGATCGGATATAGCGCCAGCGTTTCGGAATAGTCCTGCGCTTTCTCTTCCTGGGCCGGAAGGCGTGGCAACTCTTCCGCGAAAGCTTCCATCGCCGCTTGCATTAGAGCCTCTAATTGCTCTTTGTCTTTGTTGGTGATTGTCCAGCGCATCACCTCCTCGCCGTTCCCATTGGTCAAAACAGACTCGCGGACAACCGCAAAACCTGGCGCTCCTTTAATGTCAGTTTCCCCGGCGCGGGCCAAGCGTGCTGCGCGGCGCTCAACGCTGCGGATGTTCAATCCGAACTCCTCCGCGATCTGCTTGTAAGTTTTCCCGGCTGCGCGTGCATCTTTAAACTGCTGATCTGTCATTTTTGCTACTGCCATTTTAAGCTCCTAACATGATAATTTTGTACATAATCGCGGTCGCGATGATAACGGGAAACGGTAAAGCAAACAAGCGCCACATAACAAAAATCCTCACATCTTGTAATATTTCTTTTGCTCTTTGGTTTTCTCGATTACTGCTTTGTAATCGATCTTGGTCGGTATCGCCGGAACTCTGTGCATCTTACGCGGTCTTTCGTGTAAGTACGTCATTTTTCCGTTGCCAATAATACTAACATCCTTTATGTCAAAGACTTTAGCAATTCGTGCTATATCCTCGCTCATTCCGCATTCCTTGGCATGTTGCCAAACGGCCTCGCGGCCTTGCTCAACCTTCATCGGCTACCCCTATGTTTTCCATTACGTCAATTGGTGCATAACCATACGCAACTTTCAGGAATGCCATTGCACAATCCCAATCGAAGTTGAATCCGTTTTCGCTTCCACCCTCTACCGCCTCGCGTGCGATTTCGTGAGCGATTCGTTTTGCGCGTTGGTTGTAAACCTTCATGGCTTTCTCCTTTCGTTTCGTTGGATATGATTATGCCCGACTCTCGCCGGGCATGTTTAGCAATTCGTGCTATTTGAAGTTTGAGTTGAACTCGTATTTGCCGTCGCTTCTCTTGTATTCCAGCAATTCAGCCTCGATATGCTCGCGCCACATGCAGATCGGTTTTCGTCTAACCTCCCCAAATGTCATATCCAAGCACTTAGCCAATTCGTAAACGTTGCCGTTATATTCATGCTCCGCCAGTAATCGGCAAACCATACCAACAAAGAGATCCCATTGATTTTGCGGTGATAATCGAACGCTCATAATATTAACCTCTCGCCTTTGCTCTTTTATTTTTCACGGACGGGCAAATCTCGCCGATTCCAACATAGTGAGTTTGTTGTTGCTCGCCTTCTTTTAATTCGCGCATAACAAAGATAACGCTACCTTTATTATTTCCGCTAACTTGTTCACCAGTCAGACCAGAAATAAACGCCAATCGCCCGGTGCGCGCATATTCGATCCCGTCCTCCTCCCAAACCTCGCCAGTAATCCAGATAATTTCCGCTGCGCTTTTCTGCGCCTCAACAAACCAGGCGGTTGAGTTATCAGCAGGAAGCAATATATCGATCTGGTTTCCGTGCTCCATCTGCTCGATTGCCTTTTTAACAAACGGCGTTGGGTTGCTGTATGGAGGATTGAGCCAAACGTGCTTTTTGCTTCCCCACCAGCGTTTTAGGCAATTTGTCTCTTTACTGTAGAATTTATCGCAAACCTTATTGTTTTCGCTCGCCGCCGCGTCGAGATCATATTTGCCGTAGCGGCTTTCCATATATTCCACAACCTCGCGAGGCGTGGCCCACAAATCGCGGACTACATCCGGCGTTTTACTTCCCGCGTATCGGTTGCCAGTGACCTGATAATATTTATCAGGCCTCACTGCTTGATAGTGACCGCCAGTTACAAGAGCGTTTGTAATAAAATTCTCGCACTCTAACTGCTCAAAAGTAATGAATGCGTCGTGAGTATCTTTGTCTTGAATATCTTTAGCCATTGTATAATCTCCAAATATTATTACTTGATCACTTTGCACTCTTTGAATTTTTTCATGCCGCCAAATTGAGCGTCAATTCCATTATCTAACAGCGTGTAGCGAATTGTTCCGGCCCATGTGTCGAGCTTGTATGTATTATCAAATTCATGCTCTATGACGTAGCCATTTGATATAAGCCGCCCACCCTTGAGGACAAATTTCTCGTCACCACAATCGTAAGTAACTTTATTATCGCAGCCAGTTAACGCAATGGTCGATAAAATTACAGCAGTAAGTAGTTTTTTCATTTGTTTATCTCCGTCTTGTTTCGATGTGAGTAATATACGGGAATCCTTCCCCTGTTTTTTAGCAATTCGTGCTATTTAGTCAAATCATATATAGCCAGCTTAAATTGATTGAACCCGTAAGCTACGGCGGCGAACCCTCCGCGCTGGCGAACTGCACGTAAGAAAGCTTTCTGCTCGTCGCTGACTGGTGACGCCTTCCCTTTGCCCGACTTGTTGACCCGCTTCAACTCTATAGCCGCGAATGGGTAAGGCGCATTGATACCGATCAGGATAATGAAATCAGAAACGCCTTTAAGCAATCCGGCTTGCTCATCCCTCAACGCACTGGTGATGGTCTTTTGGCCTTCATTGACTGTGTGCCAGAAAAGCAAGTGCGGGTAGTGGTGGCGCAACCACGCCACGCAATCAACCTGGTGCGCATCCTCCTTGCGCGTGTCTCCCGGATCTCGTTCGTAATATTCCAGATAATCACCCCTATCGATCATGATCAGAACTCCCGTTTATAAATGATATCCTCACCTTTGCCATTTTTGCGGTGCGTCACGCGAACCGGGGCCATGATGTGATGTGCATTACCCATGATTTTGCGTGCATTCCGATAACTTGCCGTTACCCCTGCAATCCTGCGATCAACAATGTGAGCCAGCGCCGCTTGACGCCATTTAGCTTTACAGATCTGGCTGTCAGACTCAGGAAAAAACTTCTCGTAAGCCTTGAACGTCTCGCCGTGCGCCTCAAGCTCATAGCAGAATATGATCCCCTTCTGGTTTTTGGTCATATCCACCCGGAAGGATTTCACGTTGCACCAATCATTTTTCGTGTAGTGCTTCCCACTTAGTTTTTTGTTTGGGTCAACCAGTGACGCATCGCAATGCCTGCAAACCCTGGCTACCACGTCGTTTTTTGTCCCGCATCCGTGAACGATAATTTTCCCGGTTCGCGGGTCTTTCTGATCCTCACAGGTTCGCGAAGTCCAGAAATGCTCGCAGCGGTTGCCGTCTGCGTCGGTGTGAATGCAGCGGCGAGCGTAGAAGCTGTTTTCCGTTCCGCAAATCGGGCAGTGTTTCGGATCTTTACCCGTTGAGAATCGGTTTTGATACTGCGCCTGCTCAAGTATCGGATCAAAGTAAAGCTGGCCCAACTCATCAAGGCATCCGGCAAAGTCCAGCACAAGATGATCCTCTTTCTTGTAACCCTGGTCGATGTGCCACTTTTTAAGCAGTCGCATTCCGCGCCCCAGCAACTGAATCAACAAGGTTAGCGACCCGATTTTGCGCAGAATAACAGACGTATCCCAAAACGGAACGTTAACGCCAGTGGTTAGGGCCATAACCTGGAAGATGTATTTAACTTTCCCCTCGAAAGCCTCGCGGAGCCATGTTTTGCGCTGCTGCTCGCCAGTCTTGCCAGTAATGATCCGGTAAGTTGTGCCAGGTGGCAAAGCCGCTGCCGCCTCTTTGCAGTGACGTTCCCCGGCGCACGTTACCAAAACCCCGTTTCGGTCTTTGCAGATCTCATGCACGCGGGTCATGATTTTTTGTGTCATGGTGGCGTCGCTGTGAATTTTTTCCTCCATCGCCTTTAGGGTTTTCAGGTCGAAATCTGCAACGCCGTCCTCGCTTGACGCTTCGAACTCTGATAGGTCATATCCTAACCCGTCAACATTACCAAAGTTGGTAGGGACGACGGAACCAACTTCGATCAGGTAGTTGGTGTCAATGTTCGTAACCTGTTCACGCCAGAAGCCGCGAACGCGCTTATCTTCAACGAGGATTGGAACGACGCCGCGAAACTCCGAGCCAGTCATTCCGAAAATGCGCAATTCATGCCCGTAGGTTTCTTTGCAACGGCGCTGCATTTCGCGAATGATAACGGTGTATTGGCTGCGCCCGGTTCCCTTCATTGGCTCGCCGTCCTGGTTGAAAACATAGGAGCCGTCACCATTCAGGACAAACGCGCCTTTTTTAGTGGTCATTTGCTCGTATGGCTCATTGTTCTCGATCGCCTCCGCCAAATCTTCCCAATCGACTTGGTGGCATTCATCGATCCCGATAACGTGCGGCACGTAGTCGCCAAGCGCTTTAAACAGACCATTCGAAACCGTCCCTTCCGAGCCGACAACGATCGGAAAGTATGCGCTTTTGGTTTTCAGTCCGGCGCAATAGATGGAGTTAGGCACGCCAAAGTTACTAATCTCTTCTGAATCCTGATCCACAATTTCAGCCTGGCGGGCCAGAACCATCATTTTCAGCCCCATGCGCTTACACTGCGCGGCTACCATTGCGAAGATGATTGTTTTACCAGCGGATACGGACGCCTTCACAAAGAAAGGGTGCTCGTAATTTTTCATGCGTTTTGCGATCTCGGTGTACGCGACGCATTGATATGGATAAGGCACGATATCGCCAACCGTAAAGCGTGATTGCAGCGCCTTAATGACTGCTTCGCCAAGTGTTGAAATCTGCCGTTTGATGTTTGGAATTGCCATTTTTAGCCTTTAACGTTGGTTCGTTTGCGGTTATAATAAACGCCTCAAAACGAAAATTTTTAGCAAAAAGTGCTATAGGAGATATTTTTATGAAAGAGCCACGCATTGCAGTATCAACCGGAAAGATTGACAAGCGCACACTCAACGGCAACAACGGAACCCGGCGCGGTAAAGACAAAAAGCCACGCAAGCGCAAGACGGGTTACTATGTGCTTAAAGATGAAGTGCGGGCAGGTCTGCGGGCGAGACTGGATATTATCCGCGAATATTACGGAACTCAAGCGGAAATGTGCCGCCGCCTTGGCGTTACCCATCAGACAATCCAGCAATGGCGAAAGCGTGGCATGATTTCCGCCAGCGGTGCCGAACGAGTACACCGCGATTACAAGCGCCAGGGTTGCAAGGGCTATCGCGCTTCATTCTGCCGTCCAGATCTGCGTTTCGACTCGAACGGCAAAGCGCTTAACCGCAAATGTGACCGCCGCGAAATGCTGCGCGTAGTCAAGGAGTCTGATTTTGCGGACAGCACAAAAAGCTAAATGACGCGATCGCGTGTGTGGTAGATTCCATGCACGCGATTTTTATTTGGAGAAATCAATATGCAAATGATGTATCAGAAAGAAGATGTTTTGCCGTACATGAAAGGGATGTGGCGCGACGCGCTGCAATCTATCTGCGGCTTGCATAGTGACGTATTCAACAAAAAGCACCAGCCATGCCCGCATTGCGGAGGTAAAGACCGTTTCCGCTGGACTGACAAATTAAACACGGACGGTGACGGTGGCGCGATCTGCAACGCATGCGGTAATGACTCCGGGATCGGCTGGATGATGAAGCTAACCGGGGAGCCTTACAGCGAGGTGATTAACATCTTGGGTCGCTTTCTTGGGAAGGTTCCGCAAGAGTATGTGATCAAGGCGAATAAACGAGCATCCCGTTCGTCTGGCTACAACTTTGGCGCACAGGCTCCGCATGAAAACTGCGTTGCGGTAATGGAACGAACAATAAAGGTAGACAGAACGCCTCTAAGCGCTTATGAAGGGATTTTCCCGCCAGATGATGAATCGTATTCCGTAGGCGTAAAAAACGCCGGAACGCCGGAAGAGGAGCTAATACACGCTATTCCGTGCATGCTCGTACATGATGATGGCGTTGATGATGAGATGTGCAACATTCTGTTTATTGATGGCGAGGCAACGCAAAGCTTTTACGCCAAAGATTACACAAGGGGATCGGTTGCCGTGACTGGTAAGACGGACAAGACGATCTACCTCTGCGTTGATTGGATTGATGCACAGCACACTCATTTATCAACCGGGCAAGAGGTTTGGACGTGCTTTAGCCAGTACAATCTTGAGATGGTGGCGCACCGCTACAAAGGCCCGCGACAAATGCGCGTGGTTTGCAGAACAACGGATCGCGATGTTTTGATAGCGGCAGAAGAAAGGGGTCTTGACGTAATGATCCCGATCGACAATAATTTTAAGCGAGGGATAGAGCGAAAGCTTTACAAGCCTGAATCCCTCTTGTGACCCTCATTGTATTATCTCCATTGGTTTTGGCCCCGCATTGTTTTTTGTTGCGGGGCTTTTTTTATGCCTTGCGCAATGCTAGAATTACCCCTGTCATTAACAAAACGTGCTATTTAGGAGATTTTATCGATGGCTATTTATCGCACAGGTCAGGCGTCAATGGACGCTCAAGGCTACGTTACTGGATACGGCACAAAATGGCGTGAGAATTTAACGCTCATTCGCGCTGGCGCTACAATCATGTTTTTAACCAATCCGGTTAAGCTCGGCGTTATCACTGAGGTTGTTAGTGATACATCTATTCGCGCAATCACTACTGGCGGCGCAGTCGTTGCGCGTACAGATTATGTGATCTTGCTGCATGACTCGCTGACCGTTGACGGTCTGGCGCAAGACGTAGCCGAAACGCTGCGTTATTACCAGGGTAAAGAAACTGAGTTTGCCCACTTTATCGAATTCTTACAGGATTTTGATTTTGCAAAGCTGGAAGATCTGACCAATCAGACGAAGGCAAGTGCTGCGGCGGCAAAAGCAAGCCAGACGGCAGCAAAGACCAGCGAGACGAACGCAAAGACCAGCGAGACTAACGCGGCAAGCTCAAAAACTGCGGCGGCAAGGTCGGCAAGCGCGGCAAAGACCAGCGAGACTAACGCCAAAAACAGCGAGAACAAAGCGAAAGAGTACGCCGATAAAGCCTCTCTTATTGCCAACCCGCTTACCCAATATAACTGGCCCATTGACACAGCGTCGGGGGAAAAGTATGTAAAAATCGCAAAACTTACCGATCCAGGCCAAACTGATTGCCACGTTACGCTAATGATCACTAATGGCGGCAACTATGGCGCTCGTGCTGGATCGATTGACTTTCTTGATGCTTCGGCGCGAGGTCTTGGGACGACAACAATTACCGCCTCAAACGTTCGCCAGTTTATGCAGATCCGTAGAATTGGAGATCCGAACCTTGCGGAAGATAACCAAATGCGATACGGGCTTGTTAAGGGTGATGGGTTCTTTGAGATTTGGGCCTACCAGCGAGTTTTCATTTCTAATGTGAAGGTAGCAATTCTGGCAAAAACCGATCGAGTTGAGCTTTATTTTACGAGCGGACACGTTAGCCAAACAAGCGCCCCGGATGGGTGGGTGAAAAGCGAGGCCATTCGCGTATATGATGAGCTTAACAAGCCAAGTGCAACGGATCTCGGTATCACGCTTGGCACCGCTGCATCAAAGGATTACGGCACATCTTCCGGTCAGTTGATGCAGGTTGGCGCTTTTGGTCTTGGTGGTAGTGGGATTTCACACAGTAACATTACCAGCAACGCAGACTTAATGCGGCGCATGAGAGAGAAAGGCGGTCATTTTTGGAGAAGCTCGCTCAAGTCTGGATCTAGTTCAAACGCAATATCTCACGGATCTGGTGTGTTCTCTCGCTGCGGTGACACTAATTCAGCGATTAACATTGACTACGCATCCGGGAAGGTTGTGATACTCGCCGCCAATGACGCAAGTCTTGACGCCGGAAACGTAAAGGTAAATACCCTTTACGGCACGGCAAACAAGCCGTCGAAATCGGATGTTGGCCTGGGCAATGTAACTAACGACGCGCAAGTTAAGAAAGTTGGCGATACCATGACTGGCGATCTTGATATCTCGAAAGGGACACCGTCTATCAGGCTGAAATCCGCAAGCGGTAACGCTCATTTTTGGTTCATGAATGCAGATGGCAGAGAGCGCGGGGTGATATGGTCGCCAGAAAACACTGATTCGCTTGGTGAAATTCATATTCGAGCTAAGACTACAGGCGGCACGACTGGCGGTGATTTTATCGTGCGCCACGATGGACGAATCGAAGCGCGAGACGCAAAGATCAACTATAAGATCTCTTCTCGCACTGCTGAGTTCGCCAACGACGACACTAATGCAGGAGCAACAAGCCTGCGCGTTAGCGGTAATCAGCATACACCAGTGCTACTTGTTCGCAACGCAGATTCTAACGTGTCGATTGGGTTTAAGCTTAACAACATGAACCAGAAGATGCTTGGGGTTGATCTTGATGGTGATATTGCCTTTGGCGAGAGCGCAGATCATAGGCAAAACAGCAAGCTAATCACGAAAAAAATGCTTGATGCTGGTTTCTCTGTCGCTGGGCCAATGACGTTCAATAATGGCTTTGCTGGCGCATGGGAGGCAAAAAACATCGCCGACCAGAAACTTGATCTTAATTCCTTGATGATCAAGAAAAGCGATCCTGGGACGATTTATGTTTATCAATGCCCTAGCGCTGATGGCGGCAACAACATTACCAACAAGCCAAGCGGTGTAGCTGGCAACTTCATTCTTTATGTCGAGTCGATCCGTAAAGTGAGTGACACTGATTTCACTAACCGCCAGCGCCTTTTTAGCACTGAGTCAAATCGTGAATTTACACGCACTTGCAACAACGGAACCTGGTCGGCATGGCGTGAGTCGATTGTTAGCGGCATGAACCAAGACGTTAGCGTTAAGACAATGAGCGCATCCGGTCGCCTTTCTGGCGGTGAGCTTGAGATTGGTGGTGCTGGGACGCTAAACGGAAACCTTGGCGTAGGTGGCGGCGCAGCATCAAAAGTGCCAAGCAGTGACAAGGGGATCGTAATCGGTCGCGGTTCAATGGTTCGCGAAGGTGGCGAGGGCCGCTTGATTCTGTCTGCCTCCGGTGGCACTGATAGACAGGTTCAACTACGACCTGCTGGCGCTATGGCATCGGACAACGGGATCGGTATCTCTTGTACGTCTGCAAGTGGTGGAGATACCAAAATTGCATTTGGTCAAGGCGCTGCAATTCGCTGCAATAGTGGAGGGGAGCCGATCATTAGCGCAAAAGCTGGACAGCGAATTTATTTGCGTCCAGATGGCGATGGAGCCGTAAGTGGTCAAGTGACTATTAAGGCAGGCGATGGCATGGTTGTTGATGGAGTCGTTGAAAGTAAAGGCTTTACCGCCACAAGTGGGCAAATAACGACCAATGATGGCGGGATTGAGCTTTACCATGCATCGCCGTATGTAGATTTTCACTTTAACAAATCGAGTGCGGATTACACGGCGAGGATTATCAACGACGCAGCGGAGCAGCTAACTTTTGATTGTCGAAGTGTGCGCACGTTGCGGGATTTCACGGCGCGAGGATCTATTAGAGGTTGTTACAATGACGCCTTCGTTGCCTGGCCAATTGAAGATCCGACTGGTGAAAATGGCACGATACTTAAAGCACCATCTTTTATCTCAAGGTTTAACACAATTGGTAACGCTGCGCGTTGCGCTATGTGGCTTGAGGAACATAGGGGATATGAACATCGCGCCGTTATTGAGGTCAGCAAGTGGGGTGATTCTGGAACTACGCAGTATTGGCAGTTTAAGGCAAACGGCAAGATCTCAAGCACTGCGCACGGCGACGTTGTTTTTGCTGGTCTTTCTGACATTAACTACAAAGACAATGTTGTTGACTATGACGGATTGCAGTCACTCGAAAACATCAAGGCGATGAATCTTGTCAAGTTCACCTATAAGGACGATGAACAGAAACGAGAGCGTCGAGGTGTTATTGCACAGCAGGTGAGAGAAATCGATCCGTGCTACGTCAAAGAAAGCGACGCATCCTATCAGGGCGAGGACGGGAACGTAGTCGAGAATAAGCGACTTGTTCTTGACACTAACCCGCTGTTAATGGATGCACTTTGCGCAATCAAGGTGCTGTCGGCTCAAGTCGAGGAATTGAAAGAGGAGATTAGAAAACTAAAAGGTGAATAATCAAAGGTGAATAATCAAAGGGGCCGTTTGGCCCCTTTTTCATAACAATTTTTCCCGCCAAAAAACCCATAAATTTCATACGCTCTCGCCAAGAAATGCCAATTGATTACATTTATCATACATAACCAGACAAAAATATACTTTTAAAATCAAGGTGTTAGGAGTAAATTTGAAGGCGTGGCAGGGAGCCACACTTCAAACAAACTTTCAATACGAGGAAAATATTATGTCTGATATGACTCTTTTACCAACTGGCGGTTTTGGCGGTGATGCTGGCGCGGCTGGCCTTGGCGGTGCTGTAGGTGGCCTGATCGGTTCCTGGTTCGGCAATGGCTTTGGTCGTGGCGGCTGGGGTGGTGCCTACGATGGCGCTGGTGCTGCGGTTGGCGTTGGGGCCAGTGCGTTGATGGATGGCGTAAGCGGTATCCAGTCCAGCGTTAACGGCCTGGGATTGCAGATGCTGCAAGGCCAGAACGCTACCAACATGGCGATCGAGCGCTCCGCCGCGTCAACCTTTAACGGTCTGACCAGTCAGGGAACGCAAGCAATGCTGGCTAACGTCCAGGGCTTTGCGGGTCTTAACACCGCGATCTCATCCGGCGTAAGCACGATCGGCAACGCTATTTGCGCACAGTCTTACGAGGCCCAGCGCCTGGCGTATGAAGCGCAACTCCGCGATCAGTCGTGTTGCTGCGAGACTAACCGCAACATCGAGACTCAGGCGGAAGCAACCCGCGCACTGATTCGCGATCAGCATGCACAGGCCCAAGCCGTGTTGATTTGTGACCTGAAAGATCAGTTACGAACCGCACAGTTTGAAAACAGCCAGCTTGCACAGACTGCGGCACTGAACCAGCGCATTAACGAGGTCTACCAGCTTATTAACTTTAAGCTACCGACCCCGGCAACTCCTCCGGCTGCTTAATGCGTCAAAATAAAGCGCCTTCGGGCGCTTTTAACGAGGGCTTTAATTATGAAGATTTATTTACCACGGCAAAAATTACCGCGCGTTACGATGGCTCGCATCTCGTTTGGCGGTGGTGATTCGGAGCATGAAGAAACGGATCACAAGCATCATCACGCAATGAAAAAGGTTGCTCAAAGAATGAAAGACCACCCCAAGACGTGGGATGCCTACATTGATCAGCCGGGCGGGATGATGTCTATCGTTGAAATGGAATATTCCGAGCTTATGGAAAAGAAAGCGGATGGATCACGCGCCGGAATTGAAAAGGAGCTAACGGATCTTGCTGCTGCTTGTATCTGCGCTCTTAGCAAAATGAAAAACATGTAAAAAAGGTGAACCGATATGCAAAACATTAAAACCAACGGGATCGGAGTGACTCAGTTTAACGGCATGCGCCCGCGCAATATGTTTACGATTGGTGGCGTTAACTGGTCGCTACGTCGCGATGCAACAGACTCGTCAACTTTCTTTCCTCATCACAAAGTGAATTGGCTAAACGCCGGATGTGAACCTATTGGAGATGGAAGTGTTCATTACTGCTGGATTATGGGAGTAATAGCGCCAACTCCGGGGACGATTGAGCGGCCTGTTAATGTGATGTATATCGGTTTTCACCCCCAAAAGATCATCATATCGCCTAACTCAATAACGCAAGCCGACCTTGATCGCATGCATGTTTATGTTAGCGATAGCGCAGGATTTGTGAGTGAATTTGTTGGCAAGTTCCTTGGCATTGAGCCAGATCAGCCAGCAACGGAAAGGGAAAGCATCAGCCCCTGGCCTGTGTCAGCCAAAAAAGAAACATACGAACCAAAAGAGCAACCACAACAGAAGGTAAGTAAAGATGAGCAACGGGATTGATAAACTTGTTTCGGAATTGGCCCAAAGAGCGCACGCGATTGTTGATGAAGGCCATTCCAGAAGTGACATAATGAAATCTGCAATGCAAGATTTTAAGTCATTGGGAAGCATGAGCGGCATGTTGTCGTTCATGACGACGGGGAAGTTAAATCCCAATCAGATAGAATTGGCAAAAAGGATTGCCGTAAAAGTTATCGCCGTTTTAGGCACAATGGAATAGAGAAAGGGGCCATTTGGCCCCTTTGCTTTTAGAACGGGATATCATCATCAAAATCAATCGGCGGCTCGCTGTTTTGGCGTGGCTGCGATTGCGGTTGCTGGCGTGGCTGGCTTTGCTGTGGTGCTTGCTGCCCGCCGCGCTGGCTAAAGATCAGGTTTGCGAATCCGCCAGCCTGGAGCGTGTTGTAAACCTTGCCCTCGTACTCTCGCGACTCAATGCGCAGCGTTTCGCACGAAACGGAGATTACCTTGCCGACCTGGAAAGCTTCCTGATACCAGCCGCTTAACCCTTCGCTTTTGGCGTTGAAAAAGAAAGTGTAATTGGTGTATTGCCACTGCTGATCGCGGTCTTTGTATCGCTCGGACAACTCGACGATGTACAGCGTGCCGTTTGCGCCAGCTTTAACGCGAGGCTCTTTGCGAATTTCTCCGGTAATTACATGCATTATCTGATCCTTATCGGGGCGTTTCCGCCCCGCTGTTAATTATTCAAAATCGGTGATTGGCTGTGATTCTACCGCCTTGGCGGCTGGTTGGTCAACCGTGGTTGCCAGGTTTTGGCGTGGTGCCGCCGGGGAGAATCCGCGAGCGCTTCCGATCTCAATCTGCGCCTTGCGGCTTTCGTAATGCTCTTTTACCACCTGCTTACTTGCCGGATCGCATGCGCTCCATGCCTGTTTTAGAACGCGCTGCAACGATTCCAGGTCTTCGCATTTATCAATGTCGCGCTTCCAGTCCTGTGCGCTCTTAACCGCGATTTGCGCGTCGTCGTCTGCCTGGCTCAAGCCAAATGCGGCGGCGGCTGCGTAGCGTCGAGCGTAAGTGAAAGCAGATCCAACGCCTTGCGGGTCGTTTTTGACAATCGGCAACTCCGCGTAGAATTTAACCCACTGGCCGGAAACGTGAATAACAGTCGTCTCGACCTTGATTCTGTTTGGCGCTTCGCTCTCGATCATATCCTGCATCAGCATAAGGTCGTTATCTGTTAGCGCCGGGGTGATTGCATCAAGAACGCTATCGAGCGTCGCATATTTGTTTTTGAGGTGTGTGTTTTGCTTGTCTTTTTTCACCTTAACGAACATGCTGCGGGCCTTATGCAGCGCTGGTAAAACCTCGTCGAACTTTTCGGAAAGCTTCATGTTTTATCTCCTGATTGGTTGGGAGGCTTTCGCCTCCCTTGTTTTAATTAGTGCTTAACTTCGCCTTCGGTGTGGAACTTGATTAAGTTTTCCATCATGAGATCGGGGGATTCTTTAATCGCTTCAATGGACTGCTTGTCATTTTCTCGCAGCGTCGCAACCAGAACTACGTTATCGACAGCATCCATTACGCGGCGGATGTATGCCATTTCATCCGGGGCCTTCGGTTGGGTCGAGCGGCATAACAAAATCACGTAGTGCGAATGACAGGCGAGCGATAAATTCGCCCATGTGGTTTACAACTTCTGCCCGTGCTTCGTTCATTTCTTTAGTGTTCATGGTAAATCTCCTTGGTGGCTTTGTTTAACTTACGGGATGCATTATAACACCCCGATTTTCATTTGTTTAGCTATTTGTGCTATTTACTATAAAAATTCTTTGTACTGGCGAGTGAACCAGTCAGGTACATCGAGATCAATCTCCGGCTCGCCGTTTGCGTATGAGGGCCAGATGTTGTGCGCCTCGCACATGGCGAATGTCTTGATCACGCTCATATACTGCAATCGCCCGATCTTCAAGTGCTCCGGTCGCATGCGGAACGCCAGCGGCAAGAAAGGCTCCTTTTTCTCCTGCGCCAGCAGTCGAACAACAACTGGCCTTTTCTCTTCCGGGTACGCTCGTTTAAATAAATCGTGCTGCAACGCCATTTTAAGCAGGTAGCCATGATTCACCGCCAGGCGTCCGAACTCGGAAGGGTTGGCGCTCGCCGTGGTTTTGTAGTCGGTAATAACAATCGCCTCCTCGTATTGCACGGCCTCGTAAATCGGATTTCCTTCTGGATCTTCTCCGGTTTTTACGGTGGCCCACACACCTTTGCAAATGTCGATGTGATCCAGTCTCACTTTGACTTTAACGCCGCCAATCTCCCCGAAGATTGAAAGCTCACGCTGTGCGGTTGGGCTATTCATGCATGCGTTGTGCTCCGGTATGCTTTCCAGCACTTCGCGCATTTTAACGCATGCGTCGTAATCTTTGGCCGGGACAAGCTCCACCCCATCGGCCCGCGCCTGGCTTTCTGCGATCATTTCGATAAGCCAAAGCACATTCAAATCTTCTCCGCACTTCACCATCATCTCCAGCAATTCCGGGTAGCCTTTCCCGGTTGTACCTTTCAGGCCAAAAGATTTTAATTTGCTGGCTAATGCCGTCTGGCTGGTAATCAGATCCTTAAAGTCCTCCGCCGCTGGTGCTCTGCGATAATGCTTTTCGAACAATTCGCGGCTTTCAAAGTTGGTATGCGACTGCGTGCCGAAAGTTAGCGCCTTACTGTTTTCTCTCTGCTTGAATTTCCACGCCGCCGGGCAAGTTGAGAAGATATCCGCCAGGCTTGAACCGCTCACATACTCCGCGCACCATGAATTAGGGTCGTGATAGGCGTCGTTTGTTAGTTCGTCGCTTGTATAAACCTTGAATACGTTATCGCTCATTATCGGCTCCTCTTGTTGGTATGCGTGCATTGTAGCTAATTTCCGCATTTAGTCAATAGCTATTACTGTTTTTTCTGTTTCCGAAACGCTCCCAAGATGCAAGGAAACAAATTGCGCTTGTAAGTGCATGATATTGCTCGAAATGGATGCTTGTTTTTTGGCTGTTTCCTCGTTTCGCGTTTTGCGGAGTGCCCTATATACAAATACACACACCAAATAAATAAAACGTATACACAGACAGATAGCAAGACAACACTATTACTAGTGAAACAATAGAAACAATAAAAAAACAATATTAGATATATATAACTAACTTATTGTTTTTATTATCTATTATAGGTGGATTTGTATGTTTTTTCTGTTTTGAAACGTTTCGCGATTCTGCGGAACCCGAAAACGGAAACACCGAGAAACAAAAAGAACAAAGGGAGCCTATTGGCCCCCTTTTGGTTATGCAATAATCCGACGCCCAGCGCGGTATGCTGCAATGTATGACTTTTCACGAATGAAGTTTCGGTTGTTGATGGTTGAGTTAGTAACATCGTTGTACTTCTGCCCCATCTCACGCTCCACCCAAGGCGTGTAGGTCTTGATTATTGATTTTCGGCTCTCCTGAACCCTAACAATGATCCTGTTTTGCTGGCCCCCTCCCGCCGCCGGGATGTAGAAACCGCGCAAAGCAAACGCCCTACCGCCACCTTCGTTACCAGTGTCAAGATAATAATATTCAACATCGCCCTTACCTGGCGTTTGCACAATCAAGCGGAAACAATTTCGCTGAGAGCAAGAGCACCAGACAATAAGGTTTGTGTCGATCTGTCGGTCAAAATTCTCCCCGTTAATCCTGAAAATCTCATAGTCACCGCTTGGGATGTTGTCGTAATTCCTGAACGGTATCGTTTCAGACTCTGCGATCATCACGTCACCCTCGATTCTGTTCGCGTAAACGGTGCCATTAAAGTAGCCATCGTTAGCGTAAACAGCGCCACGAATGATAACGTTATTGAACTGCGAACTCCCATCCTTGCCAACGCGCCAGCCTTGAGAACCATCAACAAAGTTATTTGATCTGATCTCTTCGCCAATCTTGGCATTTGTGATCGTGCCGTCTTTAATCAGCGCCGACTGCATGAAAACCTGATTGTTTTCAACAACAAACGGCAGCGTTTTAAGATCGCCACGCTCCAGCGATGGGATGATTGCGAACCTGTCAGCGCTAAACAGGAATTGCGATTTGGCGTTATCGCCTTCGCCAACCAGCATAAGGTTCATGCCAGCCCTGTATTCCTTGCCTTTGTACTTGAGGCCCAGGTTTACACCGTACATCACACCAGCACTTGACGCATTCACCCATGAATCCATTTTCTGAGCCAGCGCCGCGTTAGTGTTTCCGATCTGAGTGCTCAACGTGGAGTCAGCACTTGCCCGCGCTTCCGCCTCGTTCGCAACCGCCTGATCAACTCGGCTGATATTGGCGTTGATTTCGGTTTTTGTGTCGCCAACGAGTTTCGTTAACTTCGCATCTAAACCGCTAACCGCTTGCGCCCTGGCTTCCGTTTCGGTTGTGATCGCTTGGTCTACTCGGCTAATTCCGGCGTTAAGCTCTGTTTTCGCATCGCCTAACTGCTTAGTAAATTTGGCGTCCAGCGCCTGAACGGCTTGCGCCCTGGCTGCTTCCTCATCGGCTACAGCCTGATCAACTCGGTTGATATTGGCGTTAAGCTCGGTTTTCGCCGCGTCTACCGCGTTGCTAATCGCCTTTTTGTATTCGGCTTTCAGCGATTCGATAGCTTGAGCACGCGCCCCGGCTTCATCGGTAACAGCCTGATCGACCCGTTGAATGTTGGCGTTTAGCTCAACTTTCGCATCATTAATGGCTTTGGTTAGCTTCGCATCAAGGTTGCTAATTGCGGTTGCCCGCGCTTCGCTCTCGTTGCTAATTGCCTCCTCTGCTCGCGTTACTGCTGCGTTTGTCTTGCCGATCGCGGTGTTAAATTCCGTCTGTAACTTTTTAATCTCGGAGGCTCGCGTTTCCGATTCCGTTGAGATTAATTTCGTTACTTTCGTAATCTCCGCGCTAATGCCATCATTGAACTCGGTTCTAAGCTTCTTCACGGCCTCTATACGCGCTTGCGTTTCGTCGGCTATCAAATCCATTGACTCGCCAATTTCCGCCTTTCTGCGCCCGTTCTGTACGCGCGTCCAGCGAAGATTAGTATCGGTTGCTAACGCATTCTTAATGACCGCCTGCGCCTGGTCTTTGATCTTGTTAGCCGCATCAAGCGCCGATGCTGTGGCGTCCTTCACGATTTCGGAGTTTGCGATCCCGGTGTCAATGGCACTTTCAATCAGATCCTTAAAGCCTTCCGACTCCTTAATGTCGTTCCAAATGTCCTCCACAATGTCATCAATATCGATTGAGGATTGACCACGGACAAAGTTAGTCCATGCCGAAACGTTGCCGATTCTGTCAACGCTGCGAACGCGATAATGATTGACGTAGCCAGCCGGGAGAATGCTGTGCCAGTATTCGCTTTGCGGATACGGAACCAGCGTTAAGAGCGTTGCAGACTCTTCACTTCCGGTTTCAGACTGCTGCAATTCAATATAGGCCGTGTCCTCTGTTCCTGCTGGCATGCCCCATTTGACGCGAATACCAAATACCTCATCGGTTGAGGCCGTTAAGTTAATCGGCGCTCCAGGCTCGCCAACTTTACCAGTCAGAGAAGCGGTTACGATGTTCGACCATCCAGACGAGCTACCGCTCGCAGAAACTGAGCGAACGCGCACGGCGTAATTGCCAGCATAAATGCCTTCAACTTCGATCTCTTTGTTTGCCGTTTGCGGCGTGTTGAGCCAGTTACCATTACCCTTGCGCCACTGCATTTCATACGCGCTCGCGTATGGCACTTTGTCCCAACTAACATGCATCGTTTCAACGCTAACACCCTGCAAAACGCGAGAGTAAGAAGTTACCTTTACGTTTTTCGGCGCTGCCAATCTATCCGGGTCAACAATGCTGGTTGGTCGGTCGTCAACGTTGACGCCGTAATCAATCGCGTCGTATTTGTTCGGATCGTACTGCACAGCCGTAATGCTGTATGTAAACTCCTCTTCGCCGTCGCCTTTGGTGATTTGCGTCACAACGTATTGCTGCAAAGCCAAGTCTGTTCGCTCAATCGCAAAAACTGCATCCAGCTTAACGTCGAAACCGAAACCAACATTTAGCTCTATGGTTTTGCCGTCTGCGCTAACGCGAGAAATCGTGCGCTTAACTGGCTTGCCGTCCGGCTTGTTGATCATGATGAAATCGCCCGCTCGCGCGTCAACCTTAAACGGCAAAAAGACTTGCAAGCCGCTAACCTCCATCACACGCCCGGAAAGGTTGAGCGCCAAGTTGCTGCTCCAGAAGTTGTCCGAAATAGCCACAACGTCACCTATCGTCGGGATCATGCCCTCCAAGCCAGTAGCAAAGTTGACCGTAGTGCTTCGCAAGTTGGTTTTCAGAATCCAGCGCCCACGGCGGTTTGCTTCGCTGCGTCGAGTACATCCGATCGCGGTGATGCTTGTCGGGTTGTGACCGAAACGCAATGCCGCCTCTGTGTCGAAAACTGGCTCTACGTCCTGCTGATACAAGTTTTGCTCATCGTCGAAAGTGACGTTGCAAGATGTATACATGCTCTTTTCACTGGCGAACGTGTAGGAAAATTCCCCGTTAACTACGTTGTCGTTTGTGAAAATGTAGGACGGCTCGCGCGGCTTATCGACGACGATGGAAAGGCTCTCTCCGTTCCAGAAAGTCATTCCACGGAAGATTGAGCAAATATCCGTCACAAGCTGGTAAGCCTCAACCTGGCTCTGAATCACAACATCGCACAGATAGCGCGGCTCTGTTCCGCCTTTTCCGTCCGGCACCATCTGATCGCAATAGCGGCCAGCATCGTAAAGCGCCCACTTATCAAGCGGAATGCCCAACTCACGTTGATCGAGTCCGTAGCGCTGATTGGTGATTAAGTCGTAAAGCACCCAGGCCGGGTTATTGCTCCACGCCTTTTTAAATGTCCCGTTCCAGTTTCCAGAATACGTCCGAGCAATCGGGTCGTAATTCGACGGGACGTTTATCAACTTCCAGCGCTTTTTGGTTGAGATGTTCGGGATCTGGTTCGGGAACAACTCGGAATCAAATTCAACGTAAACTAAACCAGTCAGCGGATAACGGAATTTTGCATCCACAACTTCGGCGTAACTTTGCAGCCGGATCAGGTCTGTAACCTTGGCGCTAGTGCTGTCAGGCGTCACGCGGCGAACGCGCAAAATCACCTGGCTGTTAAAGCTCGGCAAATCAATGCGACGGCTCCGATCGTAACCGCTTGTTGTCTTACCTTCGATAACGTCGCTCATTACCTGTTTAAACGAACCACCATCAACCGCCATGTCAACAGCATACTCAACGCGAACACCAACCAGATCGCCGTCGTCCTCGCTGGTAATGCCTCGCGGCATCAGAATGCGGATTCTGATCGCAGAAAGGTTCTTGTTGGTTACTGAAATGCTATAAGGTGTTTTAGTTGTCAGATCGCGAGCAACCGTTATTTCGCTTGAGGTATCCGCAAAACCCTGGATGTATGGCTGATCCTGAGTTCCCGGCCTAAATTCAGCCTTAACGCCCTCATAGTTAAATGTCCCGTCCTCGTTCTGAACAACCACATCGTCGAGATATAGGTTTTTTAATGAGAAATTAGGATCGCACTCACCATCGGAAACCGCCAGTAATACTTTGATTTTGTTAATGGAAATCAGGTTGTCTTCCATTTCCTTTGGCTTGCTCGGTTTTGATGAGCCGCCTTTACTCCCGGTTATCACATTTTTTACCATGAGTTTTAACCTTTTGTGCTGTTTATCGGTTTACACATTATACGGACACAAAAAAGCCCGCGCAAGGCGGGCAATAACTTAAACCATATCCTCTGCATAACTCCCGGCGCTCCATACTGCGCCACCCACGGTGCGCTGTCCATACGGTAGCGGGATTGGGTATCCTGCCGCCGTGGTATTCACCGCGCCGCCGAACGCATAGGATGGTTTATTTTCTGCGCTCTGACTTTCGAACTTGGCCCCGCCTTGCTGCGGCGAAATCATTTGCATAACGCCACCCAGCACCATTGAGCCGCCGAACATGAAAGCGGATGAGGCAAACGCCCCCATTAAAGCCAGCGACTGACCACCAGTAAAAAACGCGGTAGCCATAATCGCCGCGCCCAAAACAACCTGAAACAGACCGCCAGATTTTGAGCCTGTAGGGATCGGGATAATTCGGATCTCCTTTGCGCACTGCCAGGCTTTTTCGTCGTGATGCCCAACATTCCGGCCATCGACAAAAACAGCGTAGCGCATGCGCGAACCAACTTCGCTTTGCATATAGTCTTTAAAGCCCTCCAGCGTCACTGAGAGCGCCCGGATTGCTTCGGGGTATGAATCAACGGCCAACTCATGAAAGACGCCGAAACGGCGTCCCAGCGAGCCAGAAAGCTTGATAGTTTTAACTGTCTGCATCATAACTTTAAATCCTTATGTCTGCACACCATGACGGTGTGATCTTGATACCATCCAGAATAGATATCCTGTCGCGACAACTTACCGAAAGCATGATGCAACAATTGGTTGTTGCCCAAGTAAATTCCGGCATGGTTCCAAACTGACGCTTGTAACTGCATGATCACCATATCGCCAGGCTCTGGCGGCTTGCCCGTCGGAATGAATCCCTCTTTCAGATAGTTGTCCTGATATAAGTTCTCGCCGTGCTCCGGCTTCCACCATTCGTAAGGCTTGCGAAAATCATTCAGGATCACGCCGTGCTCTTTGTGCCAGGCCATCACCAGCCCCCAGCAATCGTATGAACCCAGCGACCAGGGACGACCAGTCAGCGGCCTTGATTGCGGCTCAACAAAACGCATATCGCCCTCCGGCAAGGAAACAATAATCCAGGTCACACCCATTTCATCGCAAATGCATGTGTCGTGAGCGCTCGGCAGCGTCGTTGCGCCGTCTCCGGTGTGCGAATGCACGACCGCGATTAGCTCGCCGCTATCAAGCGCCTGTGCGTATTCTGCTGCATCCATTTCGAAATGATTTTCAGGGTCTGCGTGAACGTTGGCGATCGGATGGAATTTTTGCACCCGGCTTTTTTGCGTCACCACGCCGCAGCATTCATGCGGGTAAACGTCTTGCGCGTGGCGCATAATCTCAAGTTTAATTTTTGCACTAATCATTGATTTTTCCTCAATAGTGATGCTACGGCGCAGCCGCCGAAATCAAGTTCCCGATCCGCTCCGAAACGCAGTTTGCAAGCCGTAGCGGTTCCGGCGCAATAATCCTGGCTCGGATCTGAAACGGGATTGTTGTCTTTGTCGAACATTCGCGATCCGTTATATCCGCAACCCTTACCGGAACGATACCAACCCCTTTGCGCCCAATAGCAAACGCTTTGAGCCGTGCGCGGCGGGATCATAATTCCGTCCATATCGTAAGGCGTGGTTAAATCAAATCGCGCCGTTGACTGGTTACAAAAATTGGGGCGCTCGATGTAATAAACCATTTTGCGATAATCACCATCGGCAACGTTGCCAGATTTATCAATCAGATCGGACGGCGTGATCCAGATAGTAACCTTCGCTTGCATCATGCCGTTATAGGCCCGGATTAGCGCAGAAACTTGGCTGTCAATATTTGATAGCGTTAGCTGTGGTTTCTCTGCCTTACCGTTGCTGGTGAAATTTATCCCTGATATACCGAAAGGCCGCGCTCCGTAAACGTCGCCGCGAAAGATGATGTTTTTTTCTGGCAGTGTGCCAGTTTGCCGCGCCTGCATTAGCTCCTCTGGCGTGTAGGCGATATTCTCGTTATGGAAGCGGTATATCTGCGCCCCAAACTTTGTACCGTCAACCTCAACAAGCGTTATGATTTCTCCGGGGTAAAGGCTTTGCAAGCAGTTACCGAAAGCCGAACTAACCTCATTAGCCATAATGTTTTCTCCTCTTTTTAGCCATTATAGAACAACAAAGGCCCGCACAAAAGGCGGGCCGCTGGTTATTTAATGGATGTGAATTGTTCCTCAAAAGTTGCCTTTACTTCCTGAGCGGTTGGCGATACTGGCGACGCCGACACGGTTCCAGACTTAACCCGGAACAACCCCAGGTTTCCATCTGGCATAACCCATAGAAACGGCTTTAGCCTGTGACCATTCAGGAAGTCGATAACTTTTTTGTAATCCTTCCCGGCGTAAACGATGGAGAATGAGCGGCGAGTTGTGTTGAATCCAGACGATGCAACTTGCTTATACCCATTCCCGAAAACAACCTCCCTGTCGTTATTCTCTGTCGTCATTGCCCCGCCGCCTCCCTGCGTTTGGGTACACCATGTAAATTCATCAAGCGCCATAATCAGCCCCTCTTGCTATTAACAAAGTTGTAAACTTCTCCGCCTTGTGCGCATGCACGTTGAATCATTTCGGTGAAAATCATCTTAACGCCAGTCTCCAGGCCTTTCGGATCGTTTCCGTTGTTGATATCAACATTGATATCTCCAAAGGTGAATTGAGATCCAGCCGCCGAAGTAGACGCGCCGCCGTAGGTGTTGCCGCCAACGATGCCGCCGTTCGCATATCCCCGCATGAGTTTATACAGGTTGCGCGTGCCGATCCGCTTCGTCGCCTCTTTGGTGAACACAAATTCGCCACCATGCACAATGCCTTTAGGCTCGTACTTTCCGCCGTCGCCAGTGTATCCGCCGTTTGCGTACCCTTTCGCAGCCTTGCCGCCTCCGCCAAGCATATTCGCGAACGAGAAGCTACCGCCACCGCCGCCGGGCATTAGGCCGGAAAGCGTGTTAAAGACAACCATTTGCGCGATCATCTTAACAATCATCCCAATGATGCTTGACGCAAAGTCTTTAAAGCTGGCTTTACCAGTGGTCAAAAACTCTGTTAGCTGATCAGAAAGACCGCTCAACGCAGACATGCCGATGTTCTCAATTTGCCCGTTAATATCGTTTACGGTTTCGCCGTACTCGGCCCAGGATTTTTTGATGCCCGCCAGCCAGTTACCGCGCAAGCTGTCCTCCTCGGCGTAATACTCTTGCCGTTTAGCCAGCATTGCCTGCAATTCCTGATCCTCAAGGCTCCCACCCTGGTTTAGCCAACTGGATTTGATTTGCTCCAATTCTGCATCGCGCGACGCCTGCCGATCTGATTTACCTTGCGCCTGAGCCTGGATTTTTGCGATTGCCGCAGCTTGTTCCCGTAGGAATTTTGCTGCATCCTGCTCGCGTTTAATCAACTGCTCTTGCTTGGTGATCTGATCTCCAATTACCGCCGCCTGCTCGCGTAGGGCTAAAATCTTGTCCTTGTTAGCCAGTTCGGCCCGCTCATCTGCTGTTAACTGGCGTCGCTGCGCTTCCTTCTCCAGCACTTGAAAGCGTGCCTGAGTATTCCATAAGTTTTTGCGCTGCTGGCTGATCTTGTCGTTGATATCGCGATGCTCTTTCAAGACCTGCAATTGAGTTTGCAGCGCGATCAAGTCCTGCTCATACTGGTCTAACAGTCGAGTTCCCTGATCAATAGTAACCTTTTGCTCCTTGTTGCGATCTTTGAGAGCATCGGCCTCCTTGCTTACGGCCTCCTTAACTTCCTTTGACTTGCCCGCAAACTTGCCTTGCTCCTCAACCATTTTGCGATAACCTGCCGGGTTAGATAACCGCCCGTCAGTTTCCGCAATCCTCTGCTCAAGCTCTGAGATCTCTTTCGCTGATTTTTTGGCTACGGCTGCTTGTTCCTTTGCGACCCCCTGGAACCATGAGCCGATTACGAGAAGCGATGAGGTTTTATTGCCAACGCTCACCAGGAAATCCGCAATCATCTTATCGCCCCGAGCCAAGATCAGGCGGATCTGGTTAACGACGCCCATCACAACATCGGCGATCATGTTCCCGGCTGTCAGCGTTACAATGCCTACTTCTTCCCACGCTTCGGACGCCCACTGTTTAATGTCAATCCACATTTTTTCAAGCGGCGTTGCAGTTTCGGCAATCTCGTCTGAACGGTCTTTCATCGTTTTAGCGAAAAGCTTCGTCGCATATTCCACGGCCTCGACCTTGCCTTTCGTCTTCTCAAGCGTGGCGATGTAGGTTAGCTGGCCTTTATCCAGAAAGTTAAAGCTTTTGTTTAATTCCGCCAGTCCCTTAATCGGGTCTTTCGAGATCTTTTCGAAATAGCCAATAACCTTTTCCGTTGATTCTCCAGTGGTTGCCACCCAATCCGCCGTAGCCTTCGTGATCGTCTTTAGCTCATCTTTCGTGAACTTGCCAGTTTTGGCAACCGCCGTTGCGACCTCCAGGATTTGGCCCGAAGTTGCGACAGTCGCAGAACCTGCGATCTCGTCAACCAATGATTTGATTTCTGTCGCACTGCTGCCAGCATATCCGCCCGTCATAATCAGCGCCTTTTGCAATGTGCGCTGCGAATCATAGGCGTCATATCCAGCTTTTGCCAGGGCCGCCACCGTACCAACCACGCCACCAATCAGGATACGAGCCGGGGTTAAATACGACATTAACACTTTAAACGTATTACTAATGCCGCCGAAAGAGTCTTTGATTTGCCCGCCCTGCTGGATCGCAACAAGCCAGATCGGCATGCCAGAAGCGAGCGACGTTACCACGTCCGTAATCTGAGCCGGAAGCATTCGCATAGCTTGGCTATACTGACCCGCCGTCAACCCAGCAAGCCCCATTCGCTTTTCTTGGGCCTTCAATTGCTGAATGAACGGGGCCGCCTGAGCACTAACGCCAAGCTGTGCCGCTTTCATTTCCAGCAATTCCGTTTTCGTCTTGCCGATTGCGTTTGCCTGCTCCTCAAGGCTCGCAAGGAATGCCGCGCCGGATTTCGCCGCCTTTTCCTTGTTTCGCGACTCCTCGATAGCCGCCCGCCCTTCCTCGGTTAACGCCCGCTTGTTTCGCTCCAGCTTGCCAATCTGGCTCTCGATCATTGAGCTAAGGTTGAAAAACTCCTCATCAGGCACAACGCCTTTTTGCCAAAGCTTGTCGAGTTCGCCAGCCGCCGCCGATAGTCTCCTAATCTTCGCCGCTGTCGGATCGATAGCGCTTTGTACGCTTTCGAACGCCTGCCGCTGCCGCTTGATTTCCTCGCGTAGCCGCTTCGCTTGCTCGCGTGCAATTTGCTCCTCGTTAACGAAATCCTTCACACCTTGCGCCGCTTCCTCGTTCGCTCGCTTGAATTGCTTTAACGACTTCACAGCGAAGGTGACTTGTGACACGTCAACGCCAAGCGACAAACCAGCGTATTGTTCTGCCATAGGCTTTTCCTCCGTATACGAAAAAAGCGCCCGAAGGCGCTTTGTTATTTGTTGTGCATCATTTCGAGTGCTTTTTGCTCCATGATACGCAAATCGTTTAGGGCCATTTCTTCATCCTCTATTTTATAGATTCTGAATAGCATTGGCAAAACATTGTAATCAAGGCCATAAGCACCAGCACCAGCCGATCGCCATTGCGTTTGCATAGCGCAAAACACATCCCACGACTGACTCATGCTCTCATCAAAGATGATTTCCGGCGGCTCCTCCCCTTCGTAATCGGAGCGGGTAAGGCCAACCGCTTTTAACTCTTCGTCAGTGGGCGGTTTCTGGTAATACAGGTAAACCGCCCGTTTTAGTTTTTTACGCGCTGGCCCGCAAGTGCGCCCAGGTAAGAACCCATAAGGGCCAGGGCCGCAGCCGGATAATATTCAACGAGAGCGGCGGCGTTTTCTTCGTTAAACTCTTCTTCCAGATCCCAGCCAGTAGCGATTTCAGTAATAAACTCTGCGTCACGCATGGTTTCGCGCTGGTAAAGCTCTTGAATTTCGGTTGATTTTTTGTGCTTGACGGTAAATACAATCGTTGCTTCATCGCCGTTCGGGAGTTTGAATTTTACAGGGAGTTTGAAATCCGGCATCGGGGCGATTTTGAGTTTGAATTTAGCCATTTGCTTTTCTCCTGATTGGTTGGAGGCTTGATATTACACAAATAAAAAAGGGGGCGCAAGCCCCCTTGTGTTTAAACGGCGGTAGCCGCCATAGACGCGAAATCACCTTTCAGCGATACGGTCAGCGAAACGGTTTCCATTTCGTTAACTGCCGTCTGTGGGATCTCGTTGAACGAGAGAGTGCCAGACCAAAGGCGCATTTCTTTTGCACGCGGAACATACATGCGCATAACCTTAACTTCGCCGGATTCATCGGCTTTGCGGAGAATCGGATAGATCGGGTTATCGTATTTGTGCGCAAAAGTGTAGGTCATGGAAACAGCGCTCTTGTAAGTCGGGATCTGCTGCTCGCGGTCGTCGGCCAGGCACTGGTAAGTATAAAACTGCTGCTCGCCGCCTTCCTGAGAGAGATCTTGAACGCATGGAACCTCGATCCAGTCGTTGATCTTGTAGATGCTCGCGGTGCCAGTCCCTGAATAAACGTTTATGTCAGTTGTGCTGAAACCTTCGATCTTAACGTCATTGCCTGATACGTCTTTAACACGACCAACCTTGTTAATCAGCTTGGCCCAATTCGAGGCCGTGATGATCACATAATCACCTTTCGCCAAGCCATGAGAGTCCGCGCAAGTCAGCACAGTATCGACTGCGTTGGAGATTCCGGTCACGCTGATAGCTGAATTGCCGCGCGTTTTCTCGACAAAAACCTGTGAACCGTTTGGAAGATGCATATTTATTTCCTCTTTTCTTCTGCTCTTACATAGAACCGAACCGGAACAAGCCAGCCCGTTTCGCTCTTTTGTATCGGGCGAACCTCGCCGCCCTGGCTAATATAACCAGTCTCAAGCATTTTACCATCATCAAAAAAATCAGCAATCCCTTTCGCAATCTTGCGGGCCTTGTCCGTGCCTGTGCCTGGCGAAAAGATCACGTTAACCTGAACCATGCCAACGTAATAGCGGCATTTTCTATCAAGCGAAGCGTAAACCGTTTCGGCCTCGGTGTAGTGGAAAGCAAGCCACATGCCGCCCTTGCTCGGCGGCTTGAACTCTACGTTTTCATATGCGATCGGGTATTCGCTTTCGTATTCCTCTGCGAGCGCCTTACGCGCCGCAACCATCAGATCATAATGCATTTTTCGCCCTCGATTCTTTGATCGCCTCCGCCATGAATGTGCGCAAGCGTATTGCGACAATACCAACAACGCCAGCCGGGGCTTGCTTAGAATGCCCGTATTCAAGCGCGTTAGCGTAAATCAGCATGTTAGAAAAATGGATTGAACGAACCGCACCGCCGCCGCGCAAGATAGCGTAAATTGCCCGCTTACCCTCCGCAATGGTTTTGCTTCCGTCTTTGTCGTAGTTATTGAGCGCGTAAAGTGGTGGCCTGTTCGGCGTAACTTGCCAGTTACCGCGAAAGCGCCCGGTGTCCACTGGCGAGCCTTCAACAAGCGCCGTCTGAACCTTTCCGGCGAAAATCTCCACGCAATCAACAACGCCGTTTCCAGCGGCCTCTATCCATTTGTCAATCTTGCCCTGAAATTCTCGGATCGAATAGTTAGCCATGAACCGCAACCCTCCGCAAGATCGGGCGATAGGCTACCGTTGTGCTGGTCTGCCTGATTGGTCTTGCTTCGGTCACGACGTAGCGCTCGCCGTCAATCTCGACCATGTAGCCGTTTAATATTTCAACGTCACCGTTAAAGACGCCCAACTTATCCGTTACTCGTATCGTTTCGCCATCAACCTCGCGAACCCTTGGCGACCGCACAAGCCCTTTAATTGTGGTTGTGATTTCCGGTTTCTCGACTTCAACCCCGCCAACGATATCAACGCCGCCAGCCTGGATGATGCATTTAAATTCGCCGTCTCCGTCGCTGAAAAACGCGATCCCGGCGCTTGCCAATCGCTTTATTTCTGCGTAGTTCATTGGGTACTCCTTTTAACTTCTTTGCCCAAGAGGTATTCACCAAGCGAGTTAATTCGCCCACTGTTTAGCGCTATGCTGTCGATAAGATCTTGTATATCCATGCTGCCAATCTTTCTTAGGCATGGCATACGCCGCCGATGTAGGCCGACAATGAGGCCAAAGCCGCCGCCTTTTTTCTTGAGCAATAGTTCGTACATTTTGCCCCAAGGAGTTTGCCTGATCGTTTTGCCTGAGCTATCAGCAGATACGCGATCGAACGTCTGCGAAAATTCACCAGTCATGGAGAAAGACGCAACGCGCCGCGAATAACTTTCCACGCTCTCCCCTTCCTGCTTCATCGCGCCGTCAAGCGCCATCAAGTGAAGTGTATACAGCGCAAGTGCTTTGTAATATGCATCACCAAAACGCGAGGGGCTTACAAATTCGGATGCAAGGTCAATCCAGGCCGCGATAATCTCAACATTGACGGCTTTCATTGGCGGCGCTAACCGATGGATTTCAAGCAAAACGTAATCAATATCTCTTAGCATTTTTCAGTCTCCAGATATGACAAGGGGCGCATAAGCGCCCCAGGTATTAAAATTCGCCGCCGTCTTCCAGTTCTTTACGGCTCTTACCCTCGGTGGGGTCTTTCTTGCGTCGCGCATTGGCCTTGGCCTTTACTTCCTCGGTCAGCGCGGAATTGTCTTTAACGGCTGCGTCGCCGCGAGAGATCAGATATTGAAAAGCGGAGGTTTCCAGCTTATCTTTTTCGATCTCCATTTCCTGGCCCGGCATCATATTCACGTCGCCAACAATGATCATGCACAAGCCAGTGTTAACGAGAGTTACGGTTTCTTTTTTAGCCATTTTTGAATCTCCATAAAATAAAAAGGGGAACCCCGAAGGATTCCCCGATATTAAACCATTTGTTGATCTTTGACAAGTAGTCCAGTAATCAGTACCAGGGTCAGCGGGCGGTAGATGGTTAAGCCAGTGCATTTGGAGGTGCAAGGCACTTTGAAATGCAGGTCTTTAGGCTGCGCCGGGAGCATGTTAAACGCTTCCGGGATCTCGATGCTCATATTCATCGGGTCTTTTTCGTAAACCAGGCATCCTTTGGCTCCTTTGCCGTCGATATCTTCCAGTTCGGAAATGGATTCAATGGTGATTCCGCCGTTTTGCTTCATGAAGTAATCAAGATAGCTTTCGGTGGTTTCCGGCATGCGAACCATCAGAACCTTACGCATAGACGGCGGGATCAGGATGTGAGTTGCGCGATGCTGCCCCTTAGTCAGCGTTTCGATGGTTTCGATCGCTTTTTCCAGTTCTTCGGAAGCTTTTTCCGGTTTCTTAACGCCAGCAGTGGATAACCAGCCTGCGGACGTGATTTTGGTCAGGTTCGGATGATCGAACACGCTTACGATTTTGTGCGGCTTAGAGCCACGGAAAACAAGCTGATTCACAAGCTGATCATGTGCGCCCTGTGCTGCGTTGGCCTTACGAGTGGAAAGGCTCTTGCCTGTACGCTGGCCCGCTTTGATTTCGTCAATGGAAATCAGGAAGGCGTTACCCAGGCGGAACACTTTACCGAACTCGGAACTCATCAGAGCGTCAACGGTCGGCAGGTCGTCGGTATAATCGGCGATGATTTTTGCATAACCAACTTTATCGAAAACCTGATATTCAAAGGTTTTGTCGGTGTCGCTCAATTCGTTAGTGACCGGAAAGACGCGCAGCGCGGAGCCAGCCGGGTATTCTTTTTCGTATGCATTGGAGCGGATCTTGTGAAGCTCCTGCGCAGTCCAGATGCCCATATCAGTGGCGTCAGCTTTCACACCCTGCATTTGCAGGTGGGAAGTTACAACACTGGCATCAAATTCGTCATATTTCTTAGTCATAATAAAACTCCCTTAAAGGCCGTTATTGATAATCAACGGCCCAATGATAGCATTTTTTGTTAAACGTGCAACAATTTTTTATGGTAGGGCTACGGGTAATACTTGTACGACAGTAGGCAGAATGTTAACGCCAACAATATTAAGCTCACGATCAAGCTTGAAAAAGTCGCCCGTAAAAGTCCAACCGCCAGGCAGAACGCCGCTATCTCTGCCAACAAAACCATCTTCCAGAACATGAACCGGATCGCCATGTTGCGGCGCTTCATCGATTTGCTTGGTCAGAACCCAAACGCGCCCGCGAGTGACAACGTTCATTGGCTCGCCTGAACGGTAAGCCATGTAACCCGATTGCTCATCTTTGTAAAGGCAATCATGCGAACGCAGCGCAACGCCAAAAGGCATTAAGTCACCAGCCAGATCAGCAGTAACCATGCGATAGCCATCAACGATGCCACCAAAGCCAACGGCCTTACCAATCAGGATGGTTTCATCTTTGCAAACTCCGGTTCCGTTAATGTTGTATCGCGTGGAATCAACCAGGCAACCGGGGAGGCTCGCGCCCCATAAAACGCCATAATCAGACATAATAAACCCCCATTAAAAAAGGCGCTCAATGAGCGCCTTGTGAATTACTTAACCTGAACCTCTACCAGTTGCAGATCACCAAATGCGGTGTAATCCCCGGTGAAAGTCCAAGTGGTTTCGATCGCGCCTTCGGCTTCAACAGTGCCGTCTGCATCCAGCTTAACAGTGCCGTCTGTATCCAGCTTAACAGTGCCGTCTGTATCCAGCTTAACAGCTTCCCCGAAAGTTGGGGCGGTTTTTTCGGGTTTGTTGCAAAGCATCCAAACGCGACCTTTGGTCATTACGTTAATGCCGCCGCCATTTTCATAAACCATGCGACCATTTTTGGATACGGTCTGGAAGTGGGAGCGAATCGCAACGCCGTAAGCCTTGCCGCTCTTCGCCATCGGCTTGATCAGCTTGTTACCCATAGCATCAACGCCGCCATGCTGAACCGCTGCACCAACGTAAATATCGCCAACTTCGCCGCCATCCGGCTTACCAACTTTGCCGCTATCCGGCTTACTAACTTCGCCGCCATCCGGCTTACCAACTACACAAGCGCCGTCGATGTTGTATGCGGAAGTGTCGCCCCACTGGCCCGGAAGCGCCCGCGCCATATGTTCGTGATAGGTTGCGCCAATAGTAGCCATAATTATTGCTCCTTATTTCAGTTTAGCCAGGCGAGCATTAGGATTCAGCACCTTATCTTCGCCATCTTCTTTTTTGTCTTTCTCAACGTCGCCTTTAATAGCTTTGCGTTGAGCCGCCATTTTATCAGACTCTTTCGCCAGATCAAAGGCAACATCAATATAAGCATCCGCCTTTTCGGAAATATCAGCGCCAGTTACCTCTTTCACGAAAGCAACTTTGATTGCTTTGGCGTCCAGGCCGTCAGTTTTCACGCCTACTTCCTCGGCAGCTTTCACCAGCGCGGCGTGCGCTTCTGCGTCTGCTTTTGCCTGAGCAACGGCGGCTTCAATTTCTGCCGGGATGCCGTCAACTTTTGCCTGTAGGGCGTCGCGCTCTGCTTCCAGGCCGTCGGCTTTTGCTTGGGCGGTCTGTGCATCAGCTTTCACAGTGTCGATATATGCGGCAACTTCTTTCGGCACGTCGAACTCAACCGCGCCATCCAGTTTAATTTTAACGGTCATAACTTGATCCTCTTTGTTAGAAAATTCATCGATATCATAGGGGAAATCCTGATTGCTATCAAGGTTTAATTTTGCGATACCAGCACGGCCCTTGAACACCATAGCGATATGATTAACGCTAATGTTGGTTTGAACGGCGTCAAATCTTACCCAATCATCGGAATCAGCTTTCCAACCTTCCGGCATATCTTCATCAAAGAAATACTCGCCCGTCGCGTTGTTGCCCCAGCCTGGCTTGTCAATGTCAATTGAGCTATAGCCCACGGATAACTCCGCTGTCTTTTTGGCCTTGGCGCTGTCAATCGCTCGCTTGTCGTAGATGCTAACCGGAACCTCGACCCCGATCCCGCTCGGCACGCCCTCGCCAGCACATGCGCCAACGACAACATCTTTTGCGTTTTCCGGCGTCACGGTAACATGCCCCAAAGTGATCGGCTTGCCGCTAAAAGTCGCCAGGGAGTCGGCCTTGAAAACCTCGGAGGCGGGGCGGAACTCCCGGCGCTCGCCGAAAGGAGTTTGATAAACCTGTAAGCCGATTCGCGCCACAATAGGCCGATCCACTAAAAAGCCGTGCTCGTCAAAATGCGCTTTCACCTGCACGCTATCAAAACGTTGTACTTTTTTCATTCTTTAACCTCCCGTGATTTTCATGAAAACCATACATTCTTTCCGCTTCTTTCCTTGCCTCTGCCGCACCCTCTATACTCATGTATCGGCCTAAATACTTTGTCTTACCATCAACCTGTATCGAGGCAAGAAACTTTCCAGTTCTTGAGCATAATGAAACACCAATGACGCCAGTTCTATTATGAATTGGTTTTGATGTGTTTTTCATGTTGCCCGCCCTGCACACAATTCTAAGGTTTTCTATCTTGTTGTTTAGTGGATTGTGATCTATGTGATCTATCTCCATGCCATCAGGGATCGGGCCATAGTGCATTTCATACACTATTCTATGCACGCCGTATGATCTGCCTAATAACCTAACGCGCAAGTAACCTTTTCCATCAACACACCCAGCAATAGAGCCAGCCTTAACCCTATTGCTAGTAGGTTTAACCCATGTTAACACCCCGTCATTGTGCGAAAAGTATTCACGCCAATTAATCCCATTTTGGCACTGCCCAACACCTGCAACCATATTCTTCTCCTGGGAAAATGTATATTTCGTTAAGTGCAATCAGTTTACCCTCCAGGCGAACATGTTTCAATCTTTCGCGATCATCCATCACACCATGCCAAAAGTAATGCGTCACGTTTGCATCTTTCAGGCGCTGGCGCATTAGGCGGCTATTCCAGGAGCCAACGATTCCAGTTGCCCGGTTGGCGGCCCAAGAGCTATAAACCGCAAAGCGCTTTTCCGCCATTTCGTTTACCTGAGCGGTATTCTTTCCGGTGAAATTGGCTTGCCTGATATTCCCGGCCCAATCGTTAATGATGTTGGTGAATAGCTTCTCAAATGATCCGGCGCTCATGGTTTCCCACTGCTTATAAAGCGTCTCGTACCACGTTTCGCTTTGCGTAGGGCCAACCAGCATCAAAAGCATGACAGCCTGATTCTTTGTGCCTCCGGTGGATTTGGCGACGTTTAACCACTGTTTAGAGTTGAACTTGTATACCGTCACCGCCAGCGCCGGAAGTAGACCAATCAGCGCGGCGGCAAGCTCTTTTGCGTAATCAATGATCTCGTTTTCCGCGCCATCAATTTCATCATCAGATGCATCGAATTTCATCGCGTGCGTTTTCCGGCGCATGAACACGACAAGATCGCGAACGGCCCGCCGCAACTCGCGGGCCAACTCTCTTTCGCTTGCGTCCGGGAATCGCCATTGTTTTACGATCCCTTTAACCTTCATCGGTCATTCTCCCCCATTCCCGGCTCCGGCTCCTGCTCCGGCTCCGGCAGCTTGATTTTGTCCGTCTCTTTCAGTTTCAGGATTGAGCCAAAGGAGCGCAGCGTGTCGCGTGCTTCTTCGGTATCCATAGCCTGATCCTGAATCAGTTTCACGATTGAATCAACGTTTTTGTTTAGCACTTCCGCCTGATCTTTATCGCTCGGAACCGCCAGCGGCTCAAACACAACCGACCACTCCGATTCCGTCACAATGAACGGCAAGAGGAACTCCAGGATCGGCTTGTAGTCCTCTTTGCGCTTGCGCTCGATCAGCTTGTGATAAGTTTCAAGCGCCGTGTTTTGGCTCGCGCTAACGCCGCCAGTGTTTTTATTTTTAAGCACGATCTCATGAATGCCAGATAGCGAAACGATGCGATCAAGCTTTTTCTCCAGGAACTCCGCCACCCCGGAAACATCGGAGTTTAAAACGGTGTAATCCTCATCCTCTGCGTCAATGCCGATCGCCTTGCCAACGCCGCTTTCGTCGTCAACCTGAGCCAGCCGCAACCGCGCTGCATATTCGCCTTCGTCGTCGTCGCAAATGGCTGAAAGCCCCCTGGCCTTCCATACGGCTTGCTGCTTCCGGCGTAGTAACTGCGTCGCCAGTTCTTCGCAATAGTTGTAATCGTGGATTGCTTCAATCAGGCGCTTGTTGAGTATTGACGCGCCCCAGCCATCATTATTTTTGCGCTGCTCGTTCGGGAGTCGCTCGCCGTCAATAATGCAAATCCTGGTGTAATGCACGTAATAATCGGGAATATCGCTACCGGGAGAAATCTTGTACAAGACAGGCTCGCCGTAACGGGCGCTCCGCGCGTTGGTTTCCCGCTTCTCAACTTTCACCTGAAAGCGATCGTAAACGCGAATATCTTCGAGCAATGCACCCTCTTTGACCGGGGATTTTAGCATGCGGCCATCAGCAACAACCGCCACGATTGCAGCGCCACCAAAGAGACGCGACCAGCACAGGGCATCAATGATTTTTGCATTGAGCCGCTTCTCATCCCAAATAGAACGAAACGCCGCCTCATCCTTAACCCCCTCAACACTAAATCCCGGCGTAACCATATCTTCCGGGACCACGTCGATAATCTTTTTCGCGAGTCCGTCTTGCTCGTAAAAGGTTGCGATTGAGCTTTTTGCGAGGCCAACCATATAAAACGGCTGCTCCACTCGCTTCTCCCCCTTGAAAATTTCGTTGTAGCCATCGGCTTTTACAATCTTGCTCATAACTTTCTCCCATAATAAAAAAGGCTGGAATTGTCCAGCCTTGATTATACATGCGTTTAGCAATTCGTGCTATTTCTTCAACCCCGCCAGCCGCTTCATACGGGAAACCGGATCATCCGCCAGGTTGAGGCCAAGGTTTACAGCATCAACAAGGTTATCAACGATATCGTCGTGAGGGTGCGAATCGTCGAAAGTGAAAGCCGCTGTTTCCGCCAGCAATTCCGCAAGCATCGGATGCGATTCCGGCAAAGCAACGCGCCCAGCCTTCATGACTGGTGCGGCGTCCATAGCGCGGGTTGCCTTATCTTTATCGCGCTGCACTGGCTCGATATCGATCGGCATTTTCTTTTTCGCGCCCTGGATTAAGCCTGTACCGCTTGCCTTATCCTCGACGTAGATTTTGCGCAGCGTGCCGCATTCCTTATTGCGCTTCCAGCACTGATTGACGAAAGCCACGAATTGCGTTTCAAGATCCGGCGCTTCCCACTTGCCGCGCACGCCGTCGATAAAGTAAACGCGATCCTTGTAAATGCCCCAATAGCATAAAACAGTATAGTCGTTTAACTCTCCGACCTTCTGCGCAGTATCCGCAGTAATAAACGTGTACTCAAAGCGATCCGGTTTTGGTAGCGTGCATTTCTCGCCGCCGCCGTAATACTGGAACCACTCCGTTTTAAACACGTTACCGCCAAGCGCGATCGGGCGTTGCTGGTACTGAGATTCGAACGTGTACAAATCAGCCTCGCGCAGCGCTAACAGCGATTCCGCGCTTTCCTTCGCGGGCCAGAAAGAGTAATGCGCCACGCCGTCAATGTATACTGGTTCGCTCGTCAGCACATCCCGATCAAATTCGGGTTTCAACCAGTCAGGAAGCGTTTCGCGATATTCTTCCGTAACCAGCGCCGGAATACTCACAACGTCAAACTCGATGCCACCCATGCCGCCATTTAACAGAAACCAGGTCGAGTCGTTGACGTGTAGCCGCTGCTGAACCACTACGCAAGGCGTTGTGTCTTTCATGCGACGTGAGCGCACGGTGTTTTTTAGTCGCGTGTGAATCGACGCGCGGCGCACTGGAGAAAACATATCGTCGGGTTTGTCCGGGTCGTCAAGCGTCAGCATGCCAGTAAAAAAGTCGTCCATGTACCCGCCACGCAGACCTGTAACCTGGCCGCCGATAGCACGCGAGTTTAGTTGCAACCAGACCTTGCCGCTTTCGTTAAGCGCGGTGATATCCTTGGAGCTTGCCTTTGATAGCTTGCAAGGCCAAAGCTCCTGGAACTCCGGCGAGCCGATAATCTCTTTTACGCGGCCGCTGTTTTGCTGAACCAGGCCATCACTAAACGAAAGGTTAAGGTTTCGCACTTTCTTGCTGCGTATCATGGCGTAAACAGGCATGTGGATTGAAAAAATTTCCGTCTTGCCTGAACCGGGAGTGATGTTGAAGATCACGTTTTGCGCTTCGCCTTTTATGATCTGCTCAACCTTCCAGCACAGCAAGGAGAAGTGCCAGTTACTTAAAAACTTCTGGCCTTGCAAGAGTTGGAACCAGATTCGGATCATCTTCTCGAAAGAGTATTCGCTAATCTCTTTGATTGCCCGCTTTTGCGCGGGCGTCAGGTCTTCCCAAATTAGCATATTAGATTTCCTCCAGGATATCGCGCACCGCCTCTTTTACCTCTTCGGCGCTAACCGCTTCAATGCTGGTGCTTTCCGCCTTGGCGACAACGTTAACCTGTGGGGCGTTATCAAGGCCCAAATCTTTACCAATGAAATTCGCGCTAACTACGCCGTTTGCCGCAAGCTGGAATTTCTGCTCATAGATCACAGAGTCGATGAACTCCATAACGTCACAAAAGCCAGGCTCTTTGCGCCACTTATCAATCGCACACTTTGACCAGCTATTAAACAGGCGTAAGCCGTTGAGGGTGAAGATTCGCGGCTTCCGCACCTCGTCCTGATAGGTTCGTCCCTGGAATGAGGAGCTTTCCGCAGATTTTAGCGCGTTGGATTCCGCCCACTCGAAATAACGGATCGCCATATCAAAGACCTGCTCCGGCGTGTAGCGGTGGGATTGATTCAGAGTGATGATATCGCCGTACTTTTTGTTATAAAGGCGTTTGAAGTTATACGCCTCATGCACTTTGTTTTCGCTCATGGTTTGCACCTCCTATTTTACGAGGAGCGATTATACCAAAACGCAGGCAATAAAAAACCCCGCATTAGCGGGGTTGGTTTCAGCACTTGTATTTGACGCCTTCGCCGTTTTCGTGCTTGAGTCGATTTCCGATCTTGCCAGCGATGCACAGAAAGCGACCGTTGACAGTCCACAAATCTTTTTCCTTGTCATAGAACGCAGATGCGTAAATGCCTTTGCGAGCCAGATGATGTGAGCCAATGCGGCCCAGGATGAGTGCGAAAACAAAACCGAGGATAAAGCCAAGGAAAATCATCATTTTAAACTCCTAAAACGTAGTTGATTGAAAATTGGTGCGTTTCCTGATTAGCGCCGGAATACTCCTTCGCCAGTCTAACCGCCATCTCCGCACTGCATGCAGTAACAACGGTTTCGAAATCCTGTTTGCAACTTTGGCACTGCATACCCATTTTGCGGATGGTTAAGTTAACTCGCCATTGCATTTTGCTTTCTCCTGAGAGGTTGCGGGTTACGGTTCCCGCTGCTATCGCAATGCATAGCCGATTTGATTTTTGCGACATTCGCGCCGCGCGTTACCCGTTCGGGCCTCTTATGTTTACGTTTGGATGTTACCAATCAGCACACGCGGCGTCAACTCAAGTCACTCGTACTCACCCGCTCGACCAACTCGCCCGGCTAAATATCCAGCAGTCCACACGAATTTGTAGCGGTCGATGAGAACTTTAACAGGCTCATGGTGTTTCGTAATAACCTCGATCATGATCTTGTCGTTCTGGCGGTCTTTCTTCTCCATCTTGCTTACCGCTTCATTCAGTCCGCGGGCCGCGCGTTTTACGATGTTCCAGTGTGCCTCGTTCAATCCAAACATTATTAAAGCCCTCTTGAGATCCAAAGGTTGTACATTTCGAAATAGTGCATTGCTGTTTCAGTGTCGCCGCGCTCCAATGCCTCGTTTTGCATGCGTGCGCACCACTGCGACGGTTTTTCGTATTCACCCATAGAATCACACTCCTAAAATTTGCGCCCCTTAGAATCGCTCTGAGGCGCTTTAAACACTATGCGTTTTCGTTAAATTTTATCAAGCAGGTTGCAAATGACGTTAAGCCTATGCAGCTTGTAGCAATCCCACTCTGGCGAACCAGGTTCAAGCTCTCGCGGCGAGCCTGGCGCGGCTGTGCTCATATCGTCAATCAGGCAAGCCACCTCGTCAACAATCAGATCCTTAACGCGCGCTTTTGTGTCCATATCCTCGACCGAAACGTAAGCCTGGATGCTGCCGCCGATAACCCTACATTGACCAAGCGCTTTCTCTAAGTCGTCGTAAACCGTTACGCGGTCTTTGTAGCTATGGCCGGACGCGATGCGGTAGCGGTGTAAGTAAATCATTCTTCTCTCCTTTTTGCTTCAACCTGATTCTCAACCTGAATGAAAACCTCTTTCGCGACCTCTTCCGAAACCATGACGCAAGCCAAGTTGCCACCAGTAACGCGCCAGCCAAGGGCGCTCAATAAGCGTTTTGCTTGCTCATCTGACAGGTTAATCTGGATCATTCTTCTACAACCTCGCACTCGTCTTTGCTCACGCTGATATTGTCGCCCGCTTCGATAAATTCGCTGTTACGTGGAGCGATTACGCAATAGGAGCCGTCATTGAAATGGCCGTCAACCTCAAGAATCTCGCCAACTTTCAGGCCGCATTGCTCAAGGGTAATTGAGCCGTCGCCGTTGAGAGTGTCGATTTTGGTGATTTTGATTTTCATTGCTTTATCTCCGTTTCGTTTCGATGGGGTAACTATAGCAAGTTACCCCAACCGAGTTTTAGCAATTCGTGCTATTTGGTGATAGCCAGCAGGGTATCGGCCAGCGTGCGGACAACTTGCGCTTGCTTGCGAATATCGAACCCATCAGGACAGCGTAGAATTTTTCGAACCTCCTCGTTAGCCGCGATAAGCTCGTTGATATTTCGCTCAAGCTGTTCGTTCCGCTCCAGGAGCGCCAGCGCGTCATGCTGTTTGCCGTTGTGCTGAAATACAAGCCTGCTGTTTTGCCAATCGGAGTTTTTAACAACTGCGTTATGAATGACCGTCTCGCCAATCTTCGCCTTGTTGATGTACAGCCGACCATCACGGAACACGAACGGCTCGGAATTCTGGATCGGCTCCTTGCGATAAACCCCGGACATGCTGATCGCGTCGCTCGTTTCAAAGCTCACGCGATGGAAGCAGCCTTTATAACAAAGTAGCGAGGACGGCACGCCGACGAAAGCAATGACGCTAAGGCCGCTATCGTCATTGATTCTTACGCGATCCGCTGCCCCTTCCCCTGGGTACTCGCGAATCACTTTGTAGTGCTTGCCATTGGTGAAGTTGCCGCAAGTGATAGTCGGTGTTACGTAGTCGCTCATTCTAAAATCTCCCAATCTTTGCCGCCAATGTGAATTGAATGTTTAAGCTCGGTTAGTACCGGGGAGCCTAACTCCCCGATGAAGGTGTAAAGCGTTGGCCTAATCTTTGAAACCTCCGCCTCGTACACCTTGCCCGGAATTATCCAGGGCGTTTCCGCATAGTCAGTGCGAATCCTTACCAATTTGAGATCTCCTCAAATGCGAAGTAGTCGAAATCATCTTGGGTGATTGGCTGATCGGATAGCATCGCCTCTTCCAGCATTTCCGCCAGCGAGTCGGCGCACATGCTCGCCCGCTCGTCAAAATACATGTTAGCCATTTCGCGGCCCCACTTGCGGGCGTTTTTGTAGCCGTGCTTGCGTAGGTTTTCAGTCGTCTTTTTGCTGTCCTCCCAGCGCTTTGCGATCTTTGTAAACGAGCGGGCCAGGTATTTACGATTGGTTTTCATGGTTAACTCCTTTTGATGGTCAGTGTTTCGGCATCGTCGCGGGCCAGTTCGATTTTGCGTAGCATTTTGCCTTCGAGGTCGCGCGTTGTCAATATCAGCTTATCGCCCTCGGAAACCGCGTCAATGCTAACGCCCGGCGTGTATATGCATTGCTCACTTGTGGTAATGAGAAACATCAAAGAGCCTCGTAAATTTCATCTTTCCCATGATTGGTTGCCTTGCTTCAATAAGGCCACTTTATCAAATGGCCTTGCGGAAGTTTTAGCAATTCGTGCTATTGAGGTGATCGCGAATGATCTCGTTAACTGTCAGCATTGGG
>ENA-ORNW01000314-ORNW01000314.1-human-gut-metagenome-genome-assembly--contig:-NODE-314-length-51946-cov-4.385616_pt1 | contig 51946 bp, 51 predicted proteins | sample MGYA00242121_ERZ509034 | MGnify/ENA primary metagenome ERZ509034 (study PRJEB26280, sample SAMEA2338689) | human gut metagenome | biome: human gut; feature: human-associated habitat; material: faeces... | reverse complement strand
GATTCGTTCCCATCAGACCTACATGGAAGGCTGTTTCCTTCAAGAGATTGGAAACGGCAACAGAAAAGGTGATGGCACTGGTTGATGCAAAGCCAGGGCAGGTACACATAGAATATGAAAGCGAGGAATGTGAAATGGAAATTTTGAAAGGATTTGAAGTAATCAATCTAAAGCAACCGAAAGGCGAGTCTGTCATGACGGTGACTTCAAACAGCCTGAAATTCAATAAGGCAACAGCTGTAGAGTTAAACTACGCGCCTTACATCAAGGTGCTGCTCAACGCAAAGACCAGGCAGATTGCGATTCAGCCTTGTTCAGAAAAAGATCCGAATGCGGTCAAGTTCAGTAATGAGGAAAGCAAGCAGACTTATGCAATCAGCATTAAGGTGCCGGCTATCCAGGTAGAGTTTCGGAGAATGCTGCCTTTCGAAGATGGCAACGGTGGTAAACTTAGCTATACCTTGAATGGAACCTTGTACCCGGATGAGCAAGTTGTCATTTATGATATTGGGGATGTGAAACCGGAAACAGAAAAGAAACGCCGGGGCAGAAGAAAAAAATCTGAAATTGAAGCAGAACAAAAAGAGAACTAAGAATAATATTTGAAGATTTGGTAGTGGCTCCCACTTGTGATTCAAAGGAAACTTTGAGTTGCAGGTGGGAGATTTTTTATTGTGAAAAAGGCTATCTTCCTGACAAACCAGATGAATCTTTGCCGGACTTTTAACGAGTGTTTATTTTTTAACAAAGAACATGATGGAGAGGGAAAAGTGTATCGCTTGCTCGAAAATTAAAAATCTTAGTCTTTTTTAACAAAAATCTCAGGGCATTTTTGACACCTATCTTTTCGGGCTGTTGATGGCATGTTGAATCGAATTTCTGCTTTTGATGGAAAAACCAGAGATAAGCAGGATTTTTGGAAAAGATTGATATGGAATCCTGTAAAGATATGACGCAGCACAGAAAAAGATTAAACGAGGAATCTTTTATGATTGAAAAAGGTGAAGAACCTAGATCATCAGCGGTAAAAATGAAGATTAGGGCAAAAAAATAGACCGCCAAAGAGAAAAATGGCGGAATATCAAGGAAAATCAATGATTTGCTGTAGTGTTGGGGAGGAGTCCTTAAAAAGGAATTTGTGAAATTTGTTGTCCAAGACTTGACATCGGGCGGTCTTGACTGGAAATGCAGAAAGTGGAAGACAGAAAGAAAGCTTTAAAATCTGTTAGTTAAAGCGCAAGGGGTATGAATGCGGCATATCGAAAAATAAAGAGGAGTATTTGGAAGATGAAAAAGAAAAAAATCAAAATCCTACATGTGGCACAGGCTGCAGGTGGCGTGGATCGCTACATCCGAATGCTTCTCAAGTATTTGGACAAAGATAAGTTTGAAAATGTATTGGTATGCTCACAGGATTTTCATAAGGAAGATTACAACGGGTTAGTTGACTACTTTGAGCAAATTGAGATGACGAGAGCCATTGGGGCGAGCGACTTAAAGGCAACTAAGGCCGTTAGAAAGTTGATAAAGAAATATAACCCCGATATCGTCTATGCTCATTCCAGCAAGGCGGGGGCTATTGCTCGTGTTGCGGATATAGGATTGAGAAATCGCTGTGTATATAATCCGCATGGCTGGGCTTTTAATATGCGCTGCTCGGCAAAGAAAAAAGCAATATACACAATGATAGAAAAAATTGCAGCACCGTTCTGCGATAAGATTATTTGTATTTCTGATGCAGAGAAACAATCGGCATTAGACAAGAAGATTTGTAAAGAGGATAAGCTGCAAGTCATCTTTAACGGTGTAGACATCGAAGCCTATGAAAATGGAGCACATGGTGCAGTTAAAAGGCAAGACATGAACATTCCAGAAGATGCATTTGTTGTCGGTATGGTTGGGCGAATAAGTCAGCAAAAAGCACCAGATGTCTTTATTAAGATGGCAAAGCAGGTGAAAGATGAAGTCCCAAATGCACACTTTATTATCGTTGGTAATGGAAATCAGGAAGACGAAATCAGAAAGTATGCGAAGGACAACGGCTTTTCGGACAGTTTACATATTACTGGATGGGTTGATGATCCGATGAGTTATGTGGAGCTTTTTGATGTTGCATGCTTACTGAGCCGTTGGGAGGGTTTTGGTTTGGTTTTACCTGAGTACATGATGGCAAGAAAACCGATTGTAGCGAGTAGAGTAGATGCTATTCCAAATATTATTTGTGATGGAGAAAATGGTTTGCTTGTAGGGATGGATGACGTGGTTGGAGCAAGTACAGCAGTCCTAAAATTATATTTGAACAATAACTTGAAGAGTAAATTGATAGACGAAGGTTTAAAAACAGTCTATAAAAAATTTGACGTTCAAAGAATGACAAGAGAAACAGAAAAATTGTTTGAGGAAGTGACAAGGTGATAGGTTCGGTTGTGGTTTTATATAATCCTACAGAGGATGAAATAAAAAATATAAATTCATACATCCCAAATGTTGATCGTGCGGTTATTGTTGACAATTCGGTACAGAACAATGAAAAAATTGTGGAATTGCTTATTAACGATAAAAGCAAGATACAGTATTTTTCTAAACAGGAAAACATGGGTTTATGTAAGGCATTGAATATTGGCATAAAACTCTTAGAAGAGAGTGGGTGTGATTGGGCATTATTGTTTGATGCTGATAGCAAACTCGGCTCTGATATTGTAACCGTATATAAAAAAGCAATAGAAGACCATAAAGGAAAACCAGTGGCACTATTTGCACCGGTCCATTTGTTTGATCGATCGAATGCTACTCCGTATCAAGGATATAAAAATATTGATTGGTCTATGACGTCAGGCTGGCTAATTAATATAGAGATATTTAAAAAGCAGAATGGCTTTTTTGAAGAACTCTTTGTTGATGGGTTGGATATGGATTACTGCTTTAAATCTCATGAAAATGGATATCTGGTTGTTGAATGCGGTGAAGCTGTTATCAACCATCACCCGGCGGAAACAAAAAGCTTTCTTGGGTTTAAATATGGAATTGCATCGCCGTATCGATACTATATGCAGGCAAGGCAGTTGATTTGGTGCTGGAAGAGATATAAAAAGCCGAAAGCGTTTTTTGTTTATTTGTATAAGTGGACTAAAATTCTTCTTCTGTTTGATAGAAAAAAAGAATATGTCGACAGCATGTTAAAAGGAACGAATGATGGAATTTTTTTACTAAGAAAGGAACAATATAATGCAGAATAATCAAGCCCCGCTGATCACTGTAGTTGTCCCCATATATAAAGTTGAGGAATATCTAGATGAGTGCGTACAAAGCATCTTAAATCAAACATATCATAATTTGGAAATTATTTTGGTTGATGATGGTTCGCCGGATCGATGCGGCGAAATGTGTGAGGTATATGCTGAAAAAGATGCTCGTGTTAAAGTGATTCATCAAAAAAACAAGGGACTCTCTGGTGCAAGAAACTCAGCAATTGATATTGCAACGGGTGAATACATTACATTTGTAGATAGCGATGATTATCTGAAAGAGGATATGATTGAAGCACTCCACAATGAAATTATACAGTATGGCGCAGAAATGGCAGTAACTGTATTAGAGAGCTTTTTTGAAGATGGAACAAAATCAACGAATCCGCATGGCGGAAAAATTTTTGTATATACCAAAGAAAAAGCATTGGATTGCTTTTTATTCAATGATTATCTGACACCGTGTGTGTGCGGAAAATTATATAGTATCTCGCTTTGGAAATCTGTTCGGTGCCCAGAGGGAAAGCTGTTTGAAGATCAATTTACGACATATAAGCTGATTGATCAATGCAAAAAAATAGTATTTGATACAACTCCAAGATACTATTACAGAAAAAGAATGGGGTCAATCGGGCATAGTTCTTTCTCGAAGAGAACATATGATTTGTATGATGCAATTCATGAAGAGTATAACTATATTTCTCGAAAGTACCCTAAGGAGTGCCCTAATATTGCGGTTGCAAAGATTACTTGGGAAATCGTTTTTGTAAATATGATGATACGCTCGGACGCAATTGAAGCTAAAACGGTTGTAGATGTACAACAATATGCAAGAAAAAACATAAAAAAAGTATTTCGGTGCAGGTATATTAATGGGACGAGGAAATTGCAAATCATTTTGTTTTCGTATGCCGGGGGCCTTTATAAAGTAATGTACAAAAAATTTATAGAGAAGAAAGTTACAACATAAGGGATACACACTATGAAAAGATTGGTGGTCAATCAATATCAGTTGTTTTGCATTAATGTGGTTCTTTTGGTATTGGCCGACTGGATGCAAAGTTCGCGTTTATTTCAAAACATACCTTTTGTGGTTGTTGTTTTCAAATATTCAGCGCTTCTATTTGGAATTCTCGCCTTTATTTTGGAATATAAAAAAGGTTTGAATATAAAAGAAACTGCAAAGTTATATTTTTTAATATTGCTATCTCTTTTGACTTGCTTAAAAACAAGAAACATGAGCTATCTTTTGATTGTCCTAATAATTACAATAGCGAAAGGTGTTCATGTTGACGACTTTATAAAAGTCAATTTTAAAGTATCCGTCGTCTGTGCAATCATTCAGATTTCGTTATGGATATTAAATTGTTTTGTCAACCTTGGTTTTCCTATATACGAAAATGCAATAGAGCGTCGAATTGGATTTTTATATAATCATCCCAATATGGCAGCTGTAAAATTGGGCTGGATGATTATTATGTGGTTATGGTTAAGATGGGATATTATACAAAAGAAAGACTATGCCATCGCTGCAATCGCCACAGGGTTATTATATTATACAACGCGCTCAGACGGATGCATACTAATATATGTTTTTATCCTTTTGATGATATTAAAAAGTAAGCCGATTATACAGAAAATCGCTTTGTTTTGTGGAAAATATATTTTCTTTCTTGCTGGAACAATCGCAGGTTATCTATCTGCGCACTTTATAGGATATGGAAAAACCTCACAAATTTCACAGTATTTAGATGTCTACTTTTCAAAGCGCTTTGCGATGGCATATCTTGCAATCAAGAACAATGGAATAACTCTTTTGGGACAAATTATTTCTACAGAGCACGACGGGGAGGGAATTGATACACCTTTCCATTTTGGAAATTACACTATTGATTGTTTATATATTTACCTTTTTGTAGCTGTTGGTGTAGTATGGTTTGTACTGATAAGTTTCGGATTTTACAATTTGCTGAAAAAAAGTAAAAGTTATAAATATGCTGTTGTTGTCATTGTTTTTTCACTGTATGCTATGATTGAATTACATTGCCTCTATCCACCTAAGTGCTTTGCCCTTTTACTGTTAAAAAATTGTATATTTGAAAAGGAAAAATCGTATGATACCTAAAATAATCCATTATTGCTGGTTTGGTGGAAACTCACTCCCCAATGATGCAAAAAAATGCATAGCTTCTTGGAAAAAGTTTTTCCCGGGGTATGAAATCAAAGAGTGGAATGAAAGCAATTTTGATGTTAATTGCTGTGACTATGTGAAAGAAGCATATGCAGCCAAAAAGTGGGCTTTTGTAAGTGATTATGCAAGATTCTGGATTTTGTACCATGAGGGTGGGCTGTATTTTGATACAGATGTTGAGGTAATCAAAGACATGAGCGACATTATTGCGAAGGGCGCATTTATGGGCTGTGAAACAGACAATAAATGCGCCCCCGGCCTCGGCCTGGGTGCAAACCCCGGCCTCGGCCTATATAAAGAAATTTTGGACTACTATGAGAAAATCCATTTTTTTATTGAAGGAAATACTACAGAAACGGTTGTGACCCATACAAGTAAAATTCTGAAAAGCCATGGCTGGGTCGGAAACGGAGAAATTGAACAGATAGAAAGTGTTACAATTTATCCGCCGGAATATTTCTGCCCAATGGATTACAAAACAGGAAAACTTGATATTACACCCAATACCCGGTCAATACACTGGTATACGGCAAGCTGGCAATCTTCATACAGTAAGGCAAAAACAAAATTACAACAGTTGCTTGGACCTTCTTTGACGTCTGAGATAATTGATTTAAAGAAGAAATTCAAGAGTTTTATACATGGAAAGTGAAAATGTATGGAAAACGAAGTAAAGAAAATTATTGGGATAGTAGGAAAACTTTTGCCGATGCAGACAAAGATGTCACCGAGTGCGGCACGTGAAATCTTACAAAACTACAGTCCTAAACCAATTGGTGTCTGCTGGGCAAACAATAAAGTGGCAATTGACTACGATTTACAGATTATAGTCCCCTGCTATAATGTTGAAAAGTACGTCTGGCAATGTCTTGATTCAATATTGAAACAAAAAACCAGCTATCGAGTGCTCGTCAGCATTGTGAACGATGGTTCAACAGACGGAACAGCAGATATTTTGCAGCAGCTGCTTTGGGAAGCCAATGCTGAGAAAATGATGGGGGGGGTACACTGTTGAGCTAATCACGCAGGAAAACAAAGGCTTATCCGGTGCACGCAATACAGCACTTCAGGTGCTCAAGGGAATGTACATTACATTTTTGGATTCGGATGATGTTCTTGCAGACGGTGCAGTACAAAAAATGTTGGATGCTGCATTTGGGTGTAATGCAGAAATCCTGCAGGGAAGCTGGTACACATTCAGCGGGGAAGAAACAGAGAACCATATCATACCCAAAGAAGGTGTACTTAACGATAATCAAGGTGTCTTTTCAGGTTATCCATGGGGAAAACTATACAAATATAACGTTATGGAGCATTTTCAATTTCCTGAGGGGTTCTGGTTTGAAGATACACCACTGTCGTTTATGATTGCAGCAATGCCTTACCGCTGTGCAGCGATAAAGGACATCGTATACGGTTATCGATTCAATCCGCAAGGTATTACAGCAACCGCTAGAAAGAAAAAAAGAGCTGTTGAAAGCTACTGGATTACAGAGGCTTGCCTAGAGGAATTTCCAATTTTCAGCCTTCCATATGATCAACGTGCATATGAATATCTACTCCGCCAGAGACTCCAAAACGAAAGACGCACAAGACATCAGCCATACCGTATTAGAAAAGCACAGTTTGTTTTAACTGCAGAACTGATGGAGAGGTACTTTGCAGGGTTTAAGACGAGAAAACCTGCGATGGAGTGGGTTGAGGAAGCATTAAGAAAAAGACAGTTCGTAAGATTTGATTTGGGAACAATAGGAATATAAGGGAAAAGGAAGGAAAACGATGAATGAACAAATATAAGTATCTTTTTAAAAACATAGGTCTTTTGACGTTAAGCAGCTTTGCAACCAAGTTGCTTAGCTTTTTCCTTGTACCGTTATATACAAATATACTTACGACCACAGAATATGGTACTTATGATTTGTTCAATACGACAGTAGGAGTGCTGCTGCCTATCCTAACACTAAATGTGCAGGATGCTGTTATGCGTTTTGCAATGGATAGCAAAAGCAACCGCAAGGCAATTATATCTGTTGCAATGAAAATACTGCTTGTGGCTAATACAGTTGTAGCAGTGGGGCTTATCGTAAATGCTGCTTTTGGGATAAGCTCGTTAGTAAAAGACTATTCCATATTCTTTTTCCTCATGTTTTTTATGCAGTCATTATCTGGTGTGGTTACATATTATATAAGGGGAATTGACAAAATCGCAGATTTATCAGTTTCTAGTGTGCTTGTATCGGCATTTACGATTGGCTGTAATATCGTTTTTCTGGCGGTATTTCATTGGGGACTAACTGGCTATTTTTTGGCTAATATTATCGGCCCTTTGGTACAGTCCTTGTATCTGATTGCTCGATCGAGGTTAATTCATGACACGGATTTAAGAGCGGACTTTTCGGAAGAAAAAAGGGCAATGCTGGATTACTGCAAACCGATGATAGCTAATTCCGTCGCATGGTGGGTGAATAATACATCGGATAGATATGTGGTCATCTTTTTTTGCGGTTTAGCTGAAAATGGTATTTATTCTGTAGCCTCCAAGATACCTTCTATTTTAAATATTTTTCAGTCCATTTTTTCTCAGGCATGGACTCTATCGGCAGTAAAAGACTTTGATCCGGAAGATAAAAATGGTTTTTTTGCCAACACATACCGTGCATATAACTGTCTGATGGTTCTGCTTTGTTCGGCTATTATTGTATCAGATAAAATATTAGCGCATTTCCTTTATGCAAAAGATTTTTTTGTCGCATGGAAATATGTGCCGTGGTTGACGATTGCTATTGTTTTTGGCTCTTTATCAGGCTACATTGGCGGCTTTTTTTCGGCAGTAAAAAACTCAAAAATATTTGCGCAATCCACAGTTGTGGGAGCGGTAAGTAACATTGTTTTGAATCTAATTATGACTCCATTTATGGGAGCTTTGGGCGCTGCCATTGCAACAGCTGTTTGCTATTTTGTAGTGTGGGTGATACGGTACTGGAATTCAAAAAAATTTATAAAGCTGAAAATTAATTTAAAAAGAGACTTGATAACATATGTTCTTTTGGTGGTGCAGTCAATCGTATTATTGCTTGAGGATGGTATTGTACTGTATGGTGTAGAAATAGGAATGTTTTTGGTGATTGTAATATTGTATGCGGGAGATTTAATGTCAATTGCTAAAAAAGGAAAACAAGCAGTTCAGAGATAATTGTTGGTGAAAAATAATGAGAATTGGAATTATCACATGGTTTACAGGGCCTAATTATGGAACGAATTTACAGGCGATTGCACTACAGTATTATTTAAGGAAACAGGGATATGAGGTTGAACTAATAAATTGTGAGGTAGAATCAGAGTATAGTAAGAATCGTAGAACTTTTATTGAGAAAATAGAATTCTTTCCAGAAAAATGTGCTCAAAAATTGGCGTGTAGAGTCTTTTTTAAAAAGGAAAAAGCAATTCGAGATGAGAAACTGGTAAAAACAATTCGAAAAAATTGTATCCTTACAAGGCGATGCGAAGCTGAGAAAGATCTAGTTGAAGTGTTTAATTCCTTTGACTTGCTTATCAGTGGAAGCGACCAAATATGGAATCCGAATTGGTATCACCGCTTTTATTATGCTGATTACGAAGGCGTTACGACACGTAGAATATCCTATGCACCGAGTATGGGAGTGACAAAGATTCTGGACGAAGTTGAACCAGAGATAAAAAGAAGTGTTTCAAAGTTTGATGCAATCTCCGTTAGAGAAGAAAATGCGGTTTCACTACTAGAACCATACTCTAAGTATAAACCAGTCGTTGCTGTTGATTCGACATTGCTGCTGGATTCAAATGACTGGGCATCAATTCTTCCTCCTACTGGAGCAGCACCAAAGAGTGACTATGTGCTTGGATTCTTTATTGAGGGAAATTTTGACCATCTCCATGCTACGAAAAAATTTGCAAAGCAAAAGAAGATGAAATACGTTTTTGTGCCATATAGCGGTCTATCGTATTATCAAATTGGAGATAGGTGTGCGGATGCAGGGCTTGAAGACTTGTTGGAACTGATTCGAAATGCACGGTATGTAATAACAGATTCTTTTCATATTACAGTTTTTTCGATTATTCATAGAAAGCAGTTTTATTCTTTTATGAGATATAGAGAAAACCCTGTTACAAGTACGAATTCTAGAATCCGGAATTTATTGCACACGGCAGGATTAGAAAACCGTGGACTGGAATTTGGAACAAGAAAGATTAAGGAGTTACCAGATATTGATTATGCTCCGCATATGAAAATGCTCCAGCAGGAGATTGAGAAGAGTAAAGAATTTTTACAAAAAAGCATTAGAGGTGAGTATAGAGGTGAAGTGTAGTGGATGTAGTGCGTGTGCCGCTGTGTGCCCAAAGGAGAATTGCATCAAAATAGAATATAATGCAGATGGATTTCTAAGACCGGTAAAGGATGACACGATATGCGTACATTGTGGCTTGTGTGAGAAAGTCTGTCCGATGAAAGCTGCACATGGCTGCTTTTTGGATGAGTGTGAATTATACTCGGCGTGGGCAGATGCAGAAGGACGGAAACAGTCTTCTAGTGGTGGCATAGCAGCAGTTCTTGCGGAATACGCAGTAGCACATGGCTATGAAGTATGTGGCGCAATTATGGATTATAATACATTGAGTGTGCGGCACAAGATTTTTGAACGGGGAGAAGATTTGAAACCTTTGCGAGGGTCAAAGTACCTGCAGAGTAATGTTCTTCCGGCATTTTGTGAAGTACTGAATAGATTGAAACAATTTCCACAGAAAAAATTTGTGGTATTTGGAACGCCATGCCAGATAAGTGGTTTTAGAAATGTTTTGGAAATTTATGGGTGGCTTGATAGAGTCGTTTTGATTGATATTTTTTGTCATGGAGTACCTTCAAATTTTTTGTGGACAAAATATATGAAATGGGTTACGAGAAAAATGAAATTGAATGCTACAGATAATATTAGAAGCATACTGTTTCGAGATAAGTCATATTCATGGCATGAATATTTTATGAATATTAATGGGGGGGTACTGCCTATGTAGCGAGTAGGGAAAAAGACCCTTTTTTAAAGCTGTTTTCAATGGGTGTTGTGAATCAGGAATCCTGTTTTACCTGTCCGTTTAGAAATGAAACATCTGCAGATATTCGATTGGGTGACTATTGGGGTGAACGCTTCAAAAACAATGAAGATGGCGTTTCTATGGTTCTCATTAATGGAAGCAGAGGATTAGCATTGCTGAATGCTGTAAGTGATAAAGTTACAATAAATAGACAGGACATAACAGATCGATTTGGTCAGCAGCACACAGATTATGATTATCCTAAATACTATGAGAAATCGCTGGAGTTGCTGAAGAATAGCAAATCTGAGTTCAAAGACGTAATTGGTTTATATGAATCGAATTTTGATCGATTTAAGAGAAGGGTCAAAAAGATTATTAAACGAATGTTATGTGCTTGAATTATCTGTAGGTGCTTTATTCAATAATCCAGCGAAAAGGAGATTGGATTATATGGAAAAAGTATCTGCAATTGTTGCAATTTATAAATCAGAAAAATTTTTGCCGAAACTAATTGACTCCATTATCAACCAAACTTGGCAGAATCTTGAAATTCTGCTTGTAGATGATGGCTCACCAGATAATAGCGGTGCCATTTGTGATAATTATGCATCGAGAGATGACCGTATCAGAGTAATTCATAAGAAAAACGGCGGCGCATGTGAAGCCAGAAATGTTGGTCTTGCGGAGGCAACTGGCGAGTATATCCTTATCATTGATGGTGATGATTGGCTGGAACTGGATTATGTAGAATACCTGATGAATCTGATTCATCAGACTGGTGCGGAAATGGCCATGACGGACAAGATATTTACAACACGTGATCGGGAACAGACGAAAAAAGATGCTGTTGAAGTATGGACACCAGAAGATGCTTTCTGCGGAATTATCTATCCTAAGTTTCCAATTGGACCTTGGAACAAGATTTATAAGGCATCGCTTCTCAAAGAACATCACATAGATTTTAATAGACCTTGGTCTGGAGAAGGACTGTACTTTTCATCAATGGCAGCACAGTGCGCAAATAAGGTTGCAGTTGGACATAGAAAAATCTATAACTACCGACTCAACAACACAAATAGTGGACTGACTCATTATAATCTAAAAATGGGAACTAATGCGATGGAGAATATTCGCTACATTGGTGAAACAAGAATCGTTAAGACGAAAAGAACAGAAAATGCTGTTAATTGGCATATCTGGAAAAATTACGGGTATGTACTGTTTTTGATTATCGCTACGGATTCTGTTAAAGAAAATCAGGCCTTATATGATGAATGTATACATAATCTGAGAACAAGGCTCTTTGGGGTGCTTGTTCACTCGGAATTGGGACCTAGAACAAAAGCACATATGCTTGTGCAGGGATTGTTTCCTGTGTGGTGGGCAAAAAGAGATTTGCGAAATAATCAAGCAGCATTAGAAAATGATAAAATGGAGTGATAGTTATGGGATTTGGAATTAAAACAAAATTAAAAAAATTGTTCCCTCAGCCGATAAATACGCCAATTATTATAATGCCGTCATCTGGATCAGAACTTAAGGATAAAGTTGTACTAATTTCAGGTGGAACTGGTGGTATTGGTTTAGAAATAGCAAGAAATTTTTTACTATCTGGCGCAAAAGTGATTATAACAGGAACTAATGAGCGAAAATTTGAAAAAATAAAATCTGAAATTTCTAATGATAAGTTGAAATTTATAGTATTGGATTATAAAGAACCATCCTCATTTGAATCAAAACTTGGTGAGATAATTAATATATGGGGGCGTTTAGATATATTTGTAAGTTCAACGGGTGTTCATGTTGATAGAGATGGGCTTGATTTCGTAAATGTCACGCTTGATGAGTATGACACCATTATGAATATTAATTTGAAAGGTACATACTTTATGTGCCAAACAGTAGCAAAGTACATGATTGAAAATAAAATTAAAGGACATATTTTAATAATATCGTCTCAGTCTGCATTGGAACCATCATGGTCACCGTATAGATTATCTAAGTTAGGAATTGATGGCATAACAAAAGGAATGGCACAACGTCTGTTGGAACACGGAATCATTGTGAATGCGATAGGGCCGGGACCGACAAATACATCTATGCAGAAGAACTATAGAGAAGGTAACCTATATACACCATTGAATCCGATAAAAAGATTTACAACACCAGAGGAAATAGCTCAAATAGCAAAGATACTAGTTAGTGATTTGGGAAATACAATAGTTGGTCAAACTATATATATGTCTGGGGGAAGGGGAATCGTGGAAATTAGATGAGTTGAGTCTCTGAATAATAGATTTTTGGATAGAGATGTGCAGCAGGCAACATCTGTGGTTGCCTGAGATGTGAGATAATATGTTACAAAGCGATTTAGAAAGGAATAAAATGGCTAAATACTTTGAAACGGATGGCTTCCGTGGCGAAGCTGGGATTACATTAACAGCAGACCATGCCTATAAGATTGGTCGCTTCTTAGGATGGTATTACAATACCCTGCGTGAGCACAATGGTGATACCGAACCTGCTCGCATCGTGATTGGCAAGGATACTCGCCGCAGCTCCTATATGTTCGAGTACAGCTTGGTTGCTGGTTTGACCGCCTCTGGTGCGGATGCTTATCTACTGCACGTTACCACTACGCCGTCTGTGGCTTACATTGCTCGCGTGGATGACTTTGACTGTGGCATCATGATTTCTGCCAGCCACAATCCGTACTACGATAACGGTATCAAGCTGATCGACTGTTACGGCGAGAAAATGCCAGAAGAAACTCTGCTGCTGGTGGAGGATTACATCGATGGCAAGCTCCATGTATTTGACAAGGACTGGCCGGAGCTGCCCTTTGCCCATCGTGAGCACATCGGCTGCACTGTGGACTATGTGGCAGGCCGTAACCGTTACATGGGCTACCTGATCTCTTTGGGAATTTACTCTTTCAAAGGAGTTAAGGTTGGTCTGGATTGCGCCAACGGTGCAAGCTGGAACATCGCTAAGTCTGTATTCGATGCTCTGGGCGCAGATACCTATGTCATCAACAACAAGCCCAACGGCCTGAACATCAACAACAACGCTGGTTCTACTCACATTGAGGGACTACAGAAGTTTGTTGTAGAAAAGGGCTTGGATGTTGGTTTTGCCTATGACGGCGACGCAGACCGCTGCCTCTGCGTGGATGAAAAGGGCAATGTTGTGACTGGCGACCATATTCTGTATATCTATGGCTGCTATATGAAAGAGCGTGGCAAGCTGCTGACCAATACTGTGGTCACGACCGTTATGTCCAACTTTGGTCTGTACAAAGCATTCGATGAACAGGGTATTGGCTATGCCAAGACTGCTGTGGGCGACAAGTATGTTTACGAGTACATGGCAAAGAACGGTTGCCGTATCGGTGGGGAGCAGAGTGGCCATATCATCTTCTCCAAGTATGCCAGCACCGGCGATGGCATTCTGACCAGTTTGAAAATGATGGAAGTCATGCTGGCAAAGAAAAAGCCGATGAGTGAACTGGCGGCACCACTGAAAATCTATCCGCAGGTGTTGGAGAATGTCCGTGTGACCGATAAGAAGACCGCACAGAATGATCCTGCTGTGCAGGCAGCAGTAAAGAATGTGGCTGAAGCACTGGGGGATACTGGCCGTATTCTGGTTCGTGAGTCCGGTACGGAACCTGTGGTGCGTGTGATGGTAGAAGCCCCCGACCACGATACCTGCCAGAAATATGTTTCCAAAGTTGTCGATGTGATTCGTGATAGAGGATATAGCCTGTAAATTAAAAAAGCTAGCTACTGGAGATAAACACACATCAGGAAAAAATTGAAATAGCGTAAGTGTATGTAAAACGGTAAGGTTCGATTTTGAACTTTGCCGTTTTTCTTTTTGTCCAAATTTGTAAAATTTTCAAAACTGTATTCCAAAACGACTCTGTGGATTCCTATTAGTATAGGGGCTTTCAAAATTTTTGTAAAACAGCTTTCCTCTGTTTCTATAAGTAGGAAAATGAACAAAATCTATATTCTAAAATTAGGCGGTTCGACAAAATTTGAAAATCTGTATGCCAAACACCCATTTTAGAATGTTATAGGTAGAGGGGAACGTTGGAAAAATGAATTTTCTTTGAATTTTCGGAAGATCCAGTTTAAAAAGCCCCCTTTAAGTTTGTATAGGGTGTAAGGACTATCTTTCAAACAGACCTATTCACTGTTGGATTCACTTGTGAAAGTCCCTAATTCCTTACAAAGTCACATCGCACCTTGAGAATCGCATGAGCCACCCCAGCAGGATACCTCCGGTACTGAATGTGCATTCTGCGCGTCTTATCGGAAAATACGCCGGAGAAAATCGGGCAGGAACGGGCTGGGACAGAGTGGACGGTAGTTAAGAGCAAGATTCGCCTTTGTATACGAAACCGCGCCTGCGGACGATTTCTCCATGGCGGCATCTTGATGGGGATTGCGCTCCCCATACCCTCACATCGTGCAAAATCACATAATTTTGCCTGTTGGTGGCCTGCCGCAGCAGGTCACAGCCGGAGTGCAGATGCACTGCCGGGAAAATCAAATTCTTGATTTTGGAAAGGAGACCCCATGCCACGAACGAAGAAAAAAGTGAAATCTATCGTAAAGACAAAAGTAATCTCCACACGAGTTGCAGAAGTAGTACATGAACTTTTACACCAGCAGGCAGAAGATGCCGGAATGACCCTCTCTGAATTTGCAGCGCAGATGCTGACAAAAGGCCATGTGAATACCTCGTATGTGTTCTATGTCCACCCGGACGAAATTGAAGCCATCACACGGGAGTTTGCCGCCATCGGGAACAACCTGAACCAGATTGCAGCGTTCTTCAACAGCGGCGGTATCCAGTCCCGTGCGATGCACGAAAACATCAACCATGCGATTTCCTGCATTTTTGAGATGAGGGAGCAGGTCGCAGAAATGGCAGGAAAGAACTATGGCAATCTTAAAGCATATCGCAAGTAAGAACCCCAACTATGGTGCTGCGCTGGAGTATCTGATTTTCAAGCATGACGAGCTTCGGAAAACTCCGATCCTTGACCAGAACGGAAATCGTATCATGCGAGATGAGTTCTATCTGGACGGTCTGAACTGTGAACCCTATTCCTTTGATGCGGCCTGCCAGCAGTTGAACCGCGAGTACCAGAAAAACAAAAACAAGAATGAAATCAAAAGCCACCATTACATCATCAGCTTTGATCCACGGGACAGCACAGAAAATTGTTTGACGGGGAGACGGGCACGGGAGCTTGGACTGGAATACGCAAAAGCAAATTTTCCGGGGCATCAGGCATTGGTCTGTACGCACATGGACGGTCATAATGGCAGCGGCAATATTCATGTACATATCGTAATCAACAGTTTGCGAAAACTGGATGTGCCTAAGCAGCCCTTTATGGAGCGGCCCATTGACTGCAAGGCAGGGTACAAGCACCATGTGACGAACGAATACCTGAAACACCTGCAGAAATCCCTCATGGATTTGTGCCGCCGCGAGTTTCTGCATCAGGTCGATTTACTGTCACCATCCAGAACGGGTGTGACCGAAGCGGAGTATTGGGCACAGCGGCGGCTGGATGAGAAAAAACAGAAAATCGAAACGGAAGGATTTACGCCCAATCCGACAAAGTTTCAAACACAGAAGCAGCTTATCCGGGATGCCGTTGCCGCTGCTCGTGAGAAAGCAATCTCGTATGAAGATTTTCAAGACATCCTGCAGGATGAATACAACATTTTCGTCAAAACCCAACGTGGGCGTTATAGCTATCTGCCGCCGGAACGAAACAAGTTCATATCGGAGCGTTCTCTGGGAGAAAGCTGCAAAAGAGAATGTCTGGAAGGATTCTTTGTTCAGAACGCCGAGAAGAATCTGCGGTACAAGGAAGAACCCATACTGATCTTTACAACCAGAACCAGGCTACGGCTCGTTGTGGACCTGCAGGAGAATGTCAAGGCACAGGAAAATCTGGCCTATGCACTAAAGGTCAAAATCAGTAATCTGCAGAAAATGGCCGAAACGCTGGTATGGGTGCAGGAAAACAACATCAACGACCTGACGGAACTGAACGATCTGTGCAAGACAGCACAGGCCAACGCGCAGGCAGCGTATGAACGGCTGTCACAGGCGGAGGATGAACTGTACAAAACCAATGAACAGATTCATTATGCGGGGCAGTACCTTTCTACAAAAGAGGTCCAGCAGCAATTTGCGAAGGCGATTTTTAAGAAAAAATTCCGTGCAGAGCATTCCAAGGAATTGGATGCCTATGCGGAATCCGTGAAATACTTTCGGGAAGAAAATGATGGAAAGCTGCCATCGCTGAAATCTTTGAAAAAACGGAAAGAAGAACTGATGCAAGAAATCGCGGAGAGGAAAAAGGCATATGCTCCCTTGCGGGAAGAATCCAAGCGTTTGGAAATTGCATCGGATAATGTGTACAGCATCTTCCGAAAAACCAATGAGATGAAATCCGACCTTGCATGGAAACGCGAGTGGGAGGCCAATGTCCGCGAAAAGGCAAGGCAGGAGCAGGTTCGACAGGAACAGCGCGAGCGTCAACCGAAACGCAAGAAGCGCAGCTACGATATGAACCTGTAATCGCAGGGTCTTCCACCCCGCACTTCGGAACCCTGCCGGATGCGTAAGCCCGTGTAGGGCTTTCCCATTCGGCAGGGACTTTTGAAAACGATTAGGAGGAAGTTTGAGTAAAGAGTACATCAAAGCACAAACCCCGCTGCCCGCATATTTCCCTTATCCGAAATTTCTGCTGCAGATGAGCCTTTCCCATACGGCACGATTGACGTATGTTTTGCTGCTGGACCGCATGACACTTTCGCAGAAGAACGGCTGGGTGGATGTGCAGGGCCGGGCATATGTGCTCTATCCGTTGGCAGGGCTGGCGGAAGATCTTCAAAGCAGCATTTCCAGTGTCACCCGTGCCCTGCGGGAACTGGAAGCCGCACGGCTGATCGAACGGCGGTCCAATGGCTTTTCCAAGCCAAACCAGGTGTTCCTAAGCTTCCCATCTACTGCGCAGAAATGCACAGTCGAGATGGTCAAAAATGAGCAGCCTGATTGTGCAAAAGTGAGCAATACGATTGCGCAAAACTGCACACCTAACCAAATAAATAAGAACAACCTAAGATTGAACCAACTGAATAGAACTAAAGAAGCGTATGGGCGATATCGGAATGTTTTTCTGGAAGATTATTCGGAACTGGAAATGGAAATTGCAGAGTTGGATTCCTTGATTGATGACCTTTCAATCTATATGCAGTCTACAGGCAGGAAGTACGCAGACCATGCGGCGACCCTGCGCAGTTGGTCGGCACGGAAGAAAAGACAACAGAAACCGGGAGCAGGCATCCCGGACTATACCTACAACAAGGAGGAAAGTTTATGACGGAAACGATCCAGACAGCGATGGACAGGCTTATGACGATCTCTGTGGAACCGCAGGACTATGTTGCAGAAGATGGGCTGCTGTACTGCGGCAGCTGCAAAACTCCCAAGGAAGCGTTCTTTCCGAATGGCAAAAAACTGTTTGGGCGTGACCGCCATCCGGCTGAATGCCGGTGCAGGCAGGCTACAAGGGAAAAGCAAGAGAAAGAAGAACGTGCAAGGCTGCATTACGAGAAAGTGCAGCGGCTGAAGCTGCAGGGCTTTACCGACTGGGCGATGCAGCACTGGACATTTGCAAACGATCATGGGCAAAATCCACAGATGCAGCTGGCACAGCGGTATGTGGCCCACTGGCCGGAAATGCGGGAAAAGAATGTGGGGCTGCTGCTCTGGGGCGGTGTTGGTACAGGCAAGAGTTTTATGGCGGGTTGCATTGCCAATGCCCTGATGGAACAGGAAGTGGCCGTCTGCATGACGAATTTTGCCCGAATCATGAATGAACTGAATAACGCCTTTTCCGGGCGAAATGAAGTCGTGGACAGGCTCTGCGGCTATCCGTTGCTTGTCATTGATGATTTCGGTATGGAGCGCGGCACGGAATATGCATTGGAGCAAATTTATAACATCATCGACAGCCGCTACCGCAGCCGGAAACCGCTGATCGTTACCACGAACCTGACCCTGACGGAGTTGAAGAACCCGCAGGATACCACACACGCCCGTATCTATGACCGTCTGCTGGAACTGTGTACACCGATTGCCTGCACAGGTCCCAGTATGAGAAAGGACATAGGACAGGCAAAATTGAACTTACTGAAAACACTTCTGGCCTGAATGGGAGGAACGTAATTGAAAGAAAACAGCACAATGAGTTGGTTGGAGCAGATCCACCAGATGAGGAACCGGGACATCCGCACGATAAAACAGCATGAACTGCAGGAACTGCCGCAGGATGCAGTGGAACACGGATTGCCACAGGAGAAAAGGCTGAAAAATCTGCTGGATAAGGTCCGAAATCCTTATTGCTATCTGGACAACGGAATCATTGTGAAGCTGAATTTCGCACCGAGAGGGAGCAGTACACTGTCTGAGCGCATTGGCAGGTGCTTTCAGTCTGCCGGCTGATAGAAAAGAGAAGATTTCGGCAAGCTGCTGAAAAATCACGTGGAAAAATTTCACACTTTAATGCGATAAAGCACTGGACAAAGGGTGACAATTCTGGTAAGCTGTTTGTGGGTAAGAAAATAGGAATGTGCCAGCTGAGCAAAGATTGCTCGGCAGGCTTGTTCTACATAGAAAAATGTGGAGCCTTTCGCTTCTCTGACGAACAGTATTGCCGATTCGTTAAGGAGGTGGAAGGCTTTTGTTATACCCTGATATGAATTTGCAGAAGAGAACACAGCAAAATACAACCCGATACCGTACAGCCCTGTATTTACGCTTATCCCGTGAGGATGGCGATAAGACAGAGAGCGACAGCATTGCAAACCAGCGCACACTGCTGGAAGCCTATGCCGCAGATCACCTGGAACTGTGTATCGTGGATGAGTTTGTGGACGATGGTTACTCTGGCTCGAACTTTGAACGGCCTGCGTTCCAAAAGCTGTTTCAGGAACTGGAACAAGGGACCGTCAACTGCATTCTGGTGAAAGATTTATCTCGCTTCGGGCGAAATTATATTGAGGTGGGACGCTATCTGGAACGGATTTTCCCGGTTATGCGGGTCCGGCTGATTGCAGTGACGGACAATTATGACAGCCAATCTGCGTGGAAGACCAGTGATTCCATCATGGTCCCGATGCGGAATCTGCTCAACGATGCCTACTGCCGGGATATTTCCGTCAAAATCAAGAGCCAGCTTGCGGTCAAGCGCAAGCGCGGCGATTTTGTGGGGAGCTTTGCAACCTATGGATACCAAAAGGACCCTGTCAATCATACGAAGTTGATCGTGGATGAACTGGCAGCGGAAACAGTGCAGGACATTTTTCGCTGGAAGATCAGCGGCATGAGCAATCAGGGAATCGCAGACCGTTTGAATGCAGACAAAGTGCCGTCCCCAGCCGCGCGAAAGCTGCAGAGTGGGGCAAAGTTGAGTCTGCACTTCCGCAAGAGCGATGAGCCGCCGTGGTCTGCCAAGGCAGTGGACCGCATCCTGCACAATGAGGTCTATACCGGGAAACTGGTACAGGGAAAGACCCGGCGATTGGATTATCGCTCTAAAAAGAAAATGAACGTACCGATGCGGGACTGGACGATTGTTGACAATACCCATGAAGCAATCATTCCGGCAGAGCAGTTTGAACTGGTGCAGCGGATCTTGGAAACCGAAACCCGCAGGCCGAACGATGCCGAAACGGTGGCCCTGTTTGCCGGCTTTCTCTACTGCGGGGACTGCGGCAGTCGGCTGGTGCGCAGATCGGCCAGCTATAAGGGAAAGAGGTACATCTATTATCAGTGCTCCGGCAGTAAGCAGAACAAAAGAAGCTGCACGAGTCATAACCTGCGGGATGAAAAACTCTATAACATCGTGCGGAACGCACTCCAGATGCAGATCCAGCTCGTGATGGAGGAAGCTGAGTTTGTAGAAAGCATCCGGCAGGCCCAGCAGGAACCCTACCGTGTGCGGCGTATCGAGCGGCAGATCCGGCAGTTGACCGCAGAAAAGGCCCATACCCAGGGCATTAAGGAAAAACTGTACGGGGATTATGCAGACGAAATCCTCACACGGGAGGATTTTCTGAACTACAACGAACTGTACAGCAAGCGGATTGAAGAGTATGACCACAAAATCACAGAACTGGAAGCGGAACAGCGAAATTTACAGACTGCTCCAAACGCTTATCCGTTTCTGGATGTGTACCGTAAGTATCGAAAATTGGAAGAAATCACCCGCCCGATGGTCGTGGAACTGATTGAGAAAATCGAAGTCTATGAGGGCAATCGGGTGGAAATTGCGTTCCGATTCCAGGATGAAATTGCAGACCTGCTGGAAGAACTGCATCAAAAGCAGATGGGGCAGCATGAAGTATCTGCATGAAAGGAGAGGCTGGACATATGGCTAGAGTAAGCAAGAAGGTAAGTGCGGCGCAGCGGGAAGCCGAGAACGCGCAGCACCGTATCTGGAAAACCGCAATTTACGCACGACTGTCCGATTTTGATGATGTACTTCGGGATACGGAATCACTGGAAGTGCAGATTTCCTATATCAAGGAGTATATCCATCGCCGGGATGACCTGATGCTGCTGGATGTGTTTGCGGACAAGCGGTGCACAGGGATGAACTTTGACCGCCCGGAATTTGAGCGGTTGCTGAAAGCACTGCAGGAGCGGAAAATCGACTGCATCGTGGTAAAGGACTTCTCGCGTTTGGGCCGCAATTTCGTGGAAACAGGTCAGTATCTGGAACAGGTGTTTCCGCTGTTCGGCGTAAGATTTATCGCCATCAACGATAACTATGACAGCCTGAACAGCCAGAACCGGGATGGGATGCTGGTGCCGATCAAGAGCATGATCAATGAGATGTACTCGAAAGACCTGTCCCAGAAGATCCAGTCGTGCTTTCGCTCCAAGGAAGCGCGGGGAGAAATCTATACCCCGGTTCCATTCGGCTACAAAAAGGATCAGAAGAATCATTTGGTTCTGGATGAGGAAGTCAGCGATGTGGTAGTTCGGATTTTTCTCTGGAAGAAATCCGGTATGAAAGAGCGCGAGATTGCAAAGAAGCTGTCTGCACAGGGAATCCAGACACCTTTTACACGCCGCTGTCAGCTGGGATACCTGAAAAACACCTTGCGGGTAAAGGACCCAGCATGGCAGACCGTTTTCGTGACAAAGGTGCTGGAAAATCCAATCTACACAGGAACAATGGTCTATAACCGCATCGCCTACGATGAAACGAATCGGAAAATCGGGCAAAATCCACGGGAAAGCTGGCGGATGGTGCCGGACAACCATCCGGCGATTATCAGCTGGGAACTGTTTGATGAAGTTTCTGCATTGCGGGAAGCCGAGCAAGCGGTCAGGGATGAGCGGAAAAAGTGGTGCAGGGAGCGCAGAGAAAACAATCCGAACATTTTCAAAGGCAGAATATTTTGCAAAGAGTGCGGCGAAAAACTGGTTTGTCATTGGCAAAGTGATGGTTCGCTGTATTTTTACTGTAAATTCTGCCATGTTTCCATCTCAGAGAAAGACCTCTGGAACGGCATCCATAAGGAACTGTACCAGCGGCTAGAAGAACATAAGAACTTGAAAAAGCTGATACAGAAGAATTCCGGGAAAAGCGTACTTGAAACAAAGAAAGTGGCATTAAACCGTAAAATTGAACGGCTGTCGGGCAGCATCGTTCGACTGGAATCACAGAAGCGCAGCAGCTATGAGCAGTATGTCCTTGGAAAACTTTCAAAGGAGAAATTTCTGGAACTGAAGCAAGGTGTAGAAAATGAAATCACAACACTGAAACAGACGAAAGCTGAAAAAGGGAAAGAACTGGCCGTTGTTCAAGAAAAATTGCGGCAGAAAAAGCAGATTGCAGGCAGCACAGAAGTCCTTTTGACGGCAGATAATCTGCAGCAGTATGTAAAGAAAATTGAAGTGGATCGCAGGAAAAGTACTTACACGGAATTTGTGTTCTAACGAAAAAGGAGAACAAAGCGATGAAAGAGAAAATCTATGATGCCCAGATAGGCATGGAATATGCTTTGGTTGGCGATTATTATTTGCCCGCCTTGAAACCGCCACAGACTCGTCCGATTGGCCGTTGGGGAATGCTGCATAAGGCGTACCTGAAACTGCGAAAACCAGCCTACTACCAAAGTTTACTGTTGAGTGGAAAGCTGGATACTGCTTTAGCAAAGGTAGATGAGCAGGCTGCAGACCGATATGAGGTTTTGATCGAGCAGATGAGCCGGCAAGAGGGCATTTCGGAAAAATTGAAAGAAGAAAATCAGCTGGAATGGGTACGCCGCATGAAGAATCTTGAAAATCGTGCGGCAGAAATCGTAAAGGCAGAATTGATTTATACGCTCGAAGGACGGTGAAGTGCGCATGATTGGAACCTATTATCGACTTTCTCTTGCGGACGAGGATGTGGGGGCTGATAAGGCTGAAAGCAACAGCATTCAGGGCCAGCGCGGACTGGTAGAGGGGTACATCATGGCCCGCCCGGAACTGGCTGCAGAGCTGCGTCAGGAGTACGTGGATGATGGCTATTCCGGCACCTCTACGAGCCGTCCTGCGTTTCAGCGGCTGATTCAAGATGCGCAGGACGGAAAGCTGAAAACGATTATCGTAAAGGACTTCTCCCGGTTTGCCCGTGACTATATCGAAGCAGGCGATTATATGGAGCGCATCTTCCCGCTGCTGGGTGTTCGATTCATCTCTGTCAACGATGGGTATGACAGTGGGATGCAGGCCGGGAACGATGTGCGAGGGCTGGAAGTGGCCATCAAGAACATCATCAACGCATCCTACAGCCGGGACCTTTCTGCCAAAATCGCAGCAGCAGACCATGTGATGCAGAAAAAAGGAATGTATCTCGGAGGATACCGCCCGTTTGGATTCCTGCCGGACCCAAATGACTGCCATAAGCTGATCCTTGACCCGGTAGCCAGCCAGTATGTGCGGTTGATCTTTGAACTGGCATTGCAGGGCAATAGAACGGGGACTATCGCAAAAATTCTGAATGAAAAGCAGATCCCGACTCCGGCAGCGTATCATGTGGTAGAAAACCATGTGTACAGCGAACAGAAAGCATGGGATTTGCAGCGCAGTCATTGGACAAGCGGAACGGTTTACCATGTCTTGAAGAACGAAAAGTACAAGGGAACCTACGTGGGCGCGAAATTTATTATGCCTGTTCCCTGTAAGCATCGGGTCCTGCGCGCTCCGCTGGAACAGCAGGTACGAATTGAGGACAGCCATGCTGCTATTGTGACCCCAGAAGAATTTGAACAGGCGCAAAAGGTCATTATGCTGCAGCATGGAAACCATCAGACCGGGAACTACACAAAACACCAGTATCCCTTGAAAGGCAAGGTCTACTGCGGCTACTGCCAGAAACTGATGAAATACCGTGTCCTCAAGAAGCTTGGCCCCTCGTTTAACTGCAGATTCTCAGCCACAGCGGTGGATAGTCCCTGCAAGCGAATCCCGATCTCTGAGGAACTGCTGGAAGAGATTGTCCGAAATGCACTGACAGCGCAGATAAAACAGGCGGAGCATGTACTGGAGATCCTGCACGAACGGGAACGCAAAGCGTTGATCTGCTTTTCCGCACTGGAACGGCAGGAAGAAAAGCTGAGTGCAGAAAAGGCAGAGATCGTAAAACAGCGCGTTGCACTGTATGAGCAGTATGCCGACGGAAATATAAGCAAGGAAGAATTCATCCGACAGAGAGCGGCTTACCGAGTGCAGGAAGATGAAAGAATGGCGCAAATCCAACGGCTGCGCACTGAAAAAAATCGAATTTTCCAGCCTGTGAAGAAGGATGCCGATAATTTGCAGACTGTCGTAAGTGCCGTAGAAGAATCAGGCGATGTGATGCACTTATCGCAGAATGTGGTAGAAACCTTTATTGACCGCATCGAGGTTTTCAACGATGAGCGCGTGAAAATTCATTTTACATTTGAGGACACATTGAACAGCTATGAGGAAAAGTGATTGCAGCGTCTTTTTGAACTAAGGTATATAGCGAGTTTTAGCATTTAAAAACGGAGGCCCACATAAACCACAGACAGCACCCAGGAGAATTCGAGGGTGCGTCTGCAGCTTATGCGGGCCGTTTTATTTTGTGCTTTTTACTGCGAAATAATGTTAAACTCCAAGGCTGACAAGAGTGGCCTTTAACTCTTTTGCCATGCGAATAATGACAGTCTGTTCAGTTTCATTACAGTCCAGCAGCAAGCGGTGAAATTCGGAGTTTGCAGAGGAAGAAGAATGTTCAAGACAGTCGAGCAAAAGCTCATCCGCGGAAACGGATAAGGTGTTGGCAATTTTGACAAGAACAGAAATGCTAGGGATTTTTGTTCCATTTTCGATACGGACAATGTGTTCACGGCTACAGTTGATTTTTGCGGCGAGGGCTTCCTGCGACAGATTTGATTTTGAACGGTAGAAGCTGATTCGTTTTCCAAGAGAAGTACAATTTACGGACATATAGTGATCTTCCTTTCAAATGCCCGCATAAGATACTTTAATTATTTGACTTATGGAGAAATGAATCAAGAGGAACCAAAGAGGCAATCTGCATAGAAGTCAGAATTTTTGTCTTTCCCTTCTAGCGGAGATGGCTTCTGAGGCTAAAATGTGACCCAGCAGGTCACATTTTAGGGAACAAGTGACCTGCTGGGTCACAGAAAAAATCATCTGATAAGCGTATAATAAAAGCATGAAATCAAGCTGCGAAAATAAAGTGGGGAAAACGAAATGGAACGGTTGCTGACACTGTATAGCGAAGTTCAGTCAACGGATGTACGGTGGCTGTGGTATCCCTTTATTGCAATCGGGAAAATCACACTTCTGCAGGGTGATCCCGGCGATGGAAAATCTACCATGATGATGAATCTGATTGCGGAACTTTCAACAGGAGGTAAGACCCCGGACGGATGCAAAATTGGTGTGCCGCAAAAAGTGATTTATCAATGCTCGGAGGATGGCGTTTCGGATACGATAAAGCCCCGATTGGAACGCTGCGGGGCAGACTGCAGGAAGATTGCTTTCATCAATGAAGAGTTTTATAACGGCCTCACATTGGACGATGAGCGCATCCGTCAGGCAATCATTGAATTTCGGCCTCGATTGGTCGTGATTGATCCGATTCAGGCTTATCTTGGCAGCGATTCGGATTTGCAAATCGCAGGCAGAGCGCGGAAACTCATGCGCCGCCTTGGAATGTGGGCTGCTGGTTACGACTGCGCTATCGTTCTGATTGGACACCTCAACAAAAAAGAAGGCTCCAAAGGGTTGTACCGCAGTCTTGGCAGTATTGATGTTGTGGCAGCAGCACGAAGCGTCCTGCAGGTGGAGCGAGATACCGAGAATCCTGATATAAGAATCGTACATCAAATCAAAAACAGTCTTGCGCCTACGGCAGAAGACATCCGCTTTTCCATTTCTGCCGACAAGGGCTTTCGATGGCTGGAATGCAGGCCACAGCTTTTTGAAAAACAACAGCCGGACGCCGAACCTAAATTTGATACAGAGCAACAGAAAGCTGCCTACTGGATCAAGCATTTTCTTGAAAAAGGTGATATGAGCGCGAATGAAATTTATTGCCGTCTGGACAATGAGGGGGTCAGCAAACGAGTTGCACGGATGGTAAAAACAGAAATGGGAATCCACTGCTATCAGAAAAAGCGGAAATGGTATTGGAGCGTTCAGCCGGAAGAAGGTGCTATGAATGGATCGCAAGTATAAGGTTGGCGGCTATGTGAAACTTGCAAAACTGTGGGAACGCTCTAAGGATGCAGCAGTGGCCTATCACAGTTCCTACTATGCTGAAAAGTTCAGGGATGATGCGGATAAAAGGCTGGTTGGTGTCTATATTGACATCACAGGGAATAAGGAAATTTACAAACGCCCGGAAATGGTGCATCTGCTCAAAGATTGCAAAAATGGTTCCGTAAATCTGATTTTCTCGCAGACAAGGGCCTATCTTGCAGCGAACACCTGTGATTTCTGTTTTCTGTTGAAATATCTGTTTGACTTGCCGATGCGAGTGGACATTGTTACAGATGATGACGACCAGAGAATTGACACGATTCTTGATGTTGAGAATCAGCGTCAGAGCCTGAAAGATTTGGCTGAAAAATATACATCGATCCGAAGGAAAGATTATCTTGAGTGGAGAATCCGACTGGAAGATGAAATGACAAAGGCTGAAGAAAAATGAACGTGGAAGGACAGTATAATCCAAAAGACGTAGAGTGTATTTCGGTAGAAAACCTTGAAGTGCTGCCGAGTGGAGCGGATTGGCAGAGCCGACATCTGGAATCTGAAAGGCGAAAAGCAGAGATTCGTGACAGAATCCATAAGCAGGCAGAACAGGGCCAGAAAACGGCAAAAGACTACTTTCGTCCGGCGAAACCGACACCGTCGATTTACGACAGTGACCTGAAGCGTGTAGCGGTTTATGCCCGTGTCAGCACCTCCAGCGAAGAACAGATTTCTTCCATTGAAAACCAGACTCTATATTACACCAAAAAGATTGCAGAAACGGAAAACTGGAATTTGCAGGACATTTACAGCGATGAAGGAAAATCCGGCACATCGCTGCGGAAACGTGATGCGTTTAAACGCATGATGCGAGATGCCAAAGACCAGAAGATGGATTTGATTATCTGTGCCAGCATTTCACGTTTTGCTCGGAATTTTTCAGATTGCATGACGCAGATCGCGGCCCTGAAAACCATGCACCCGGCACATCCCATTGGCGTGTACTTTGAAACGGAAAACATCTACACGCTGAATCCAAGCAGTCAATACAGTCTTGACATTCAGGCTCTTTTGGCAGACTGGGAATCGGGCAACAAGAGCCGCCGGATGATCCTTTCGTATGACCAGCGTATTATGACAGGCCAGTACCCGGTGGCCGACCTGATGGGATATCGGCATACTAAGGATGGACGGTTGGTAATTGAGCCGGAAGAAGCAAAGACGGTGCGGTTTATTTTTCTGGCGTTTATCCAGGGCTATAACTACGATCAGATCGCGGCAGTGCTGACACAGAAAAAGCGCAGCACCCTGCGCGGTAGGCAGGAGTGGAACGGCATGATGGTGGCAAACATCATGAAAAATGAACGCCGCTGGGGTGATCTGGAAGCTAGGAAGAGCATTGTGGTAGATTACAAACTGGGCAAGGTCACGAAGAATAACGGCAATCGCTGCTCTGCCTATGTCCCGGAACATCACGAAGCGATTGTTTCCCCAGAAATCGCACGAGCTGCACATCTTGTGGCATCCAGCAGCAAAAAGTGCGGGGTGCAGGATATTGTGGTAATCCGGCAGGGAGCATTGAAAGGCTTTGTGGGCATCCATCCGAACTGGAGCGGCATCAATGCTGAAAGTATCCGCAGCCTTTGCCTGAGCACCTATCTGCCGGAAGAGGTGATGAAACTGAACGATATAGCAGAAATGAGGGCTGGGGCAACACTGGGAAAGGCACTTCAATCTGAATATATGACGGTTTCAGGTACTTGCTTTATCAACCAGAGTAGCCCGGTTATGACGATTTCTAAAAATGGAATCCGTTTCAGCAAGGCCTGCCATAGCCGGTTGGACGACTGCGAGTATGTGGAACTGCTCTATCATCCGATTCTGCAGGTCGTGATTTTGCGAAAGAGCAATCACGGCTTTTCAACAGCGATGCACTGGAGAGATGACAATGACGTTCATAGTGTTTTTTCAGCCAGAGCATTTTCTGGGCTTGTCTTTCAAACGTTGAACTGGAAAATGAATTACCGCTACCAGTGCCGTGGTATCTGCCGGGGTCAGGGAAATGCAAAATTTCTGATTTTTGAATTAGATGAGTCCCGGATTTTGACTGGGAAAAATCAGTATAAACAAGCCGAAAATTGTGCGATGAATCTGAAATGCCGGTTATATCGGAGTAAATGGGTTCAGAGCATTACAGTTAGTGATGTGATGGAATCTGGCCAAGTCGTAGAAAATCCCATGATTGGTGCAATTCCAAGCAGAAATGAAGTTCAACGTGAACTGGATGATCTTTTGATGTCGATGTAGGAGGAACTTATAGAATGGAAGAAAAAAGCAGGGCGCAGGAACTGAGCGTTCGGGAAATCTCCTTGATTCGTGAACTTGCACAGATACGGAAAGAACATAAAAGAGAACTGGAGTACGAAAAGTTCGATGGCTATGAACTTCCGCCACGCACCCAGTTTTCCATGCTGAATAAACCTGCAGTGAGCATAAAATATGGTGTTATGAAATTTAATATGGCGTGCATTCGGCTTTTTGAAGGAATCAAGTATGTCCTTCCGATTTTGCACCCCAATAAGAAGAGGCTTGCGTTGATTATGTGCCCGGAAGAGGACAGTGCATCTGTTGAATGGGCAAGACAGAAGGACGAAAACTGGGTGAATAAGGATATTACATCATTGGAATTTGTGGAAAATATCTTCAGGCTCATGAACTGGAATCGGGAATGCCGTTATAAAGTGCTTGGACGGGTGGCTAATTCAGATCAGGGTCTTTGTATGTTGTTTGATTTGGAAGAAGCAATCATGTTCACCCCGAAGCCACAGGAATATACAGATCCGCTTACTGGTGAAATGAAGAAAAAGCAGATGAAATTCTTCCCGGATGCCTATAAGAACCGTATCGGAAAATCTTATAATGGACTATATTGCAGACCATCAGATGAACATGTTTGAAGACTTCATTGGGTATGAGAGTTCTACTGTATTGGATGAGCCCGAACGGGAAGCAGGCACTACTTCAATACCGATTCCGCAACGTGAAGAATCTGAAAATATACCTTTGTCAGATTTACCGGGACAGCTTGAAAACGTACAACAATCAGGAAATGAGATTGCTGAGAGAGGAATGCAGACATGAATTCGGGACGAATTATGAATTTGCTGGTGACAATTCCGGCTGAAAGTCGGAGAATGAACGTGGGAAAAGATGTTATTCGTGTTCTTGGAAGTCCAGCCTATATCTGCGTTTTGCAGAGGAAAGATCGGAAGTCTATTGCAATCACGCCGTGTGCTGCGGAGCATCCCATGTCCTTTAAGGTCCCGGACAGGCTGCTGACCGATGGGCAGTGTCGGATGATGATTAACGGAATACAGTTCATTCAGGTGTTGCTGGAAGCAAATGGTCTGGCGGCAGGAAAAGACCATCAGTTTAAAGGACGGTATGATGCCGAGAAAAATGCAGTTATCATTTCGCTTGAAAAAGATGAACAAAGTGCCCTCTCGCCTCAAAAGTGTACAACTTGACATCACGTCCACTTGGTCGTATAATACGTCCAAATGGACGTGATGAAGGGAGCCGATATTATGCGTGCCGGAATTTTAGATGGCTTTCAAACGATAATTCCAACAGCGGCAGCCGTCTTATTGAAAAAACGACAAATGTTAGGGATGACGCAACAAGAGATTGCTGATCGCGCAAAAATAACGTTGCGTCAATATCAAAGGTTGGAATCTGGGGAAAGAAGTATTTTGACCTGTTCTTTTGGCTTGGCGTGTCGAGTAATTGAAGCTCTTGATATGGATGTTTCTAAATTCTATCATGGTGACTATTACCTTGAAGAAAAAGTGAAGACAATGAGAGGCAAAGGGATTGCCAGCAGAAAAAAGTCATCGATTTAAAGGACGGCATGATGTCAAGAAAGAGCAATATGGACAAATCTATGTTGAAAAGTTTACATCTGCCAGCTTGATATGCACGGCGTTTTATGGTAAGATGAAAGTACAATAGGGAGATTATGAATCTCGGAGAGAGGCGGTGAGGCCGATGGAAGATAACAGGATGGTTAGTTTCTCACTGGGAGGAATGGCCTTTGAATACGATGATAATAAAAATCAGATAAATATTAAAAAACACGGAATTTCATTTAAGAGCGCAGCGCGTATCTTCTTTGACTATGACCGAATCGAGTTTTATGATGAGGATCATAGCTATGACGAAGATCGATATAACACCATAGGCGATACTTCTGCTGGACGGATTTCTCAAAAAGCAGAGGGTGCATTGATTGGCAATATAGACCAGTTCATCGGAAAGGTGAATGAAATACTATTTGTTGTATATACTGAACGAGTAAGAATTGAAGAAAGCGGTACAAAAACAGATGTGACAAGATTGATTTCGGCACGAATGGCTACCGAATTTGAAAGGGGGCTTTATTATGGTAAAAACGAGTGAAATGTCTATGGAACTGAAACAGGAACTTGCATTTACAAAAGAAGAACTCGCAGAACTGGAAGCGGCAAAGAAAATGCCAATCACGTTTGATGCGGATTGCCCTGAAACCACACCTGAGCGGGCGGTTAAATTTAGAAGAGTTAATCCGCCGCGTAACAGAATGGATGCCCATGGAGCATAATCATAATCAAGAAAAGAACGTATAGAGCGCAAGTAAGCCCTACAAGGCTCAGATCGGTTCGGAACCGACTGAAACCCTTGTAGGGCTTATTTTTTTGTAAATTTTTTTGTTCCTTGCTTGACAACCGCATAGGGTCAACCAAGAAAAACTACGATAACTAAAGGGTTTTGACGGCTTGAGTTGTCCTTCAAAAGTTTTATTTGTTAAACAACTGCAAGAAGCGGGAAATCCTGAGGGTTATATGTAGGTGGCTTTTGGAAGCTCTGTTTTGACCCACAAAAAGGAGCAGCAAATAAAGATTGAAGGAGAGTTCAAGCCTACGGTGGATTGCCATTGAGCAATCCGCCGTGGGCTTGTTTGCGCAAAAAAGATTTAGGATGGGATAGAGGAGTGGAATCAAAGAAAGTTGTACAACACGTTTACTTAGTAGGCGCTAAGTCTATATATCGAGTTGCGGAAAAAGATGAGGAGTATTTGAGGGATGAGGAAGAAAAAAATCAAAATACTGCATGTGGCGCAAGCTGCTGGCGGCGTGGATCGCTACATCCGAATGCTTCTCAAGTATTTGGATAAAGAAAAATTTGAAAATATCTTGGTCTGTTCCCAAGATTTTAATAGGGAAGATTATGATGGCTTAGTGGACTCTTTTGAACAAATTGAAATGAACAGGGCAATCGGGGTGAGTGATCTGAACTCGATTAAAGAAGTTCGGAGGTTGATAAAAAAATATAATCCCGATATTGTTTACGCTCATTCCAGTAAGGCCGGTGCGATTGCTCGTGTGGCGGATATCGGATTGAAAAATCACTGTGTATATAACCCACATGGCTGGGCATTCAATATGCGGTGCTCTGACAAAAAAAGAGCAATGTACACAGCCATCGAGAAAATGGCAGCTCCATTTTGTGAGAAGATCATCTGCATTTCAGATGCGGAAAAGCAGTCAGCTTTAGAGAAGAAAATTTGTAGAGAAGATAAGCTACAAGTCATTTTTAACGGGGTGGACATCGAAGCATATGAAAGCGGAGAACACGGAACAGTTAAACGGAGCAGCTTGGGCATACCTGAAGATGCATATGTCGTTGGTATGGTTGGACGTATTAGCCCCCAGAAAGCACCAGATGTGTTTGTAAAAATGGCGAAGTTGGTCAAGGATGAAATCCCTAATGCACATTTCGTTATAGTCGGAAGCGGAAACCAAGAAGCAGAAATCAGAAAATACGCTGAAGAAAACAAGTTCGCGGACAGTTTACACATTACAGGTTGGGTTGATGATCCGATGAGCTATGTAGAACTCTTTGATGTTGCCTGTCTATTAAGTCGTTGGGAAGGATTTGGATTGGCTTTACCGGAATACATGATGGCAGGCAAGCCAATTGTAGCAAGCCGTGTTGATGCCATCCCTAATATCATCCGAAATGGAGAAAATGGGTTGCTCGTCGAAGTAGATGATGCTACTGGGGCAAGTGAAGCTGTATTACAGATTTATCAGGATAGGAGTTTGAAAGATAAATTGGTATCGAAGGGAGTAGAAGACGTACATAATAGATTCGATGCTCGGAGAGTATCAGAGGAACACGGGATATTGTTTGAAAATATGTGGAAAGTGGAAATCATATAATTAATGCCTTGTTGGAAGAGGAGTAAAAGAACAGTGCGGACAAAAGATATAAAACTGATAATTGATAAGGATTTGGATCGAAACAAAGACATAAAAAATCACTTATTTTTTTGTATCTTTCGATTCGGCAACAGTTTCATTAACGGTAATACGATATTTGATAGAATATGCAGCATTCCATTCAGAATAATCATGAAATTAACATACAACAAATATAATCACATTCCTTTGGAAACTAATATCGGGGGGGGGTAAGAATACCCCATCTTCTAGGAATTGTTTTGTCGGGCAAAGCGTCAATTGGTGAGCAATGTACAATAATGCACCAAGTCACAATCGGTGTTGATGAATTGAAAAACAATAAAGCTCCAGTGATTGGAAACAATGTGTTTATTGGAGCAGGTGCAATCGTTACAAAATCCGTTCCTGATGGAAAAACGGTGGTTGGAATTAATCGAATAATCGAACAATCGAATGGGTGAAAGTAAAACTATGAAAAGAATTAGAGTGCTACATTCTGAATTGAATGGAGAATTAGGGGGGATTGAAAGTTTCTTATATAATGTTTACCGGTTTATTGATAAGGAAAAGGTAGAGTTTGATTTCCTCACTATATCGGATACGCCAGCATACGGAGATAAGTTCAAAAAAATGGGCTCCACAGTTTATAAGGTCCCCAAACATATAAACTTTTTGGGTTATTATTTTGCAATTGACAAAATACTGCGAGAAGGAAATTATGATATAGTTCATATTCATAAAAATTCGGCGATAGATATTTTGATTTTGAAGGTGTTACAGAGATTTCCTAACATAAAGGTCGTTGTGCACTCCCATAATACATTCCCAAGCGTGGGAGGTAAACTTGAAAAGCTACACAAGTTTAATAGAAAATACCTATATGATAATGCTGACTATCGTTTGGCATGTTCGGACAATGCAGGAAAATGGATGTACGGGAATGGAGCTTTTGAAATAATCAAGAATGGAATTGATACAAAAGGATTTCGGTTTTGTACCGAATACGGAGAAGAAATTCGAGCAATGTATGGAATTCCTATGAATGCTTTTGTTATTGGACATGTAGGAAGATTTACCAATCAGAAAAATCATTCGAAGTTAATTGATATTTTTGCAGCTATAAAAGAACGAAAATCAGATGCATATTTGTTGTTGCTCGGTGGCGGAGAGTTACAGGATACCATTAAGAGCAAGGTTGAAAAACATAATTTATGTGACAGCGTTATTTTCTGTGGAGTGCGCACGGATGTAAATAAATATCTATGCGCAATGGACGCTTTTGTTTTTCCATCGACTTGGGAAGGACTTGGAATTGTAGCTATCGAAGCGCAGGCATCAGGGCTGGAGTGTTATCTGTCAAGAGAGCTACCCAAGGAAGTGGAAGTGACAGATGCAGTCACATGGTTTGATGTTTCAGAGAATGAAAATGCAATTGCGAATATGATTGATCTGACGAAAGTTCCGGAAGAAACTCGTTATATTCGAAATAGAGAAGTTGCGGAGAATGGATACGATATGCAGGAAACTGCTAATAGATTGATGAAAATTTACTTGTCATTAATAGGAGAATAAATGAATACAAAGAGTGTGCAGGTTGTAATGTCAACCTATAATGGAGAAAAGTACCTGAAAGAACAAATAGATAGTATTCTGTCACAGGAAGGGGTGGATGTTCGCCTTTATATACGAGATGACGGATCTTCAGATAGAACTACAGATATATTGGCTTCGTATCAAGAGCATAAAAATGTAAAAATAGAAAAGGGAAATAATCTGGGTTTTGCGAAAAGCTTTTTAACCGCGTTAGATGAATGCGATGAAGCAGATTACTACGCTTTTTCGGATCAAGATGATGTGTGGGAAAAAGATAAGCTTTCAACCGCAATCGAGATACTCGAAGAAGAAAGTCAGTCAACACCGTTGCTGTATTGTTCGGCACTTCAAAGAGTGGATGAAAACTTAAATCCATTACATGTGCAGAGCTATCATGGATTGCGCATTAACCTTCCTTCGATGTTAACGAGAGGGAGACTTGCCGGATGCACGTTTGTATTTAATAACACATTACGAAATCTGGTAAAGAATTCATCACAAATAGAAATGCATGCGTCCCATGATAGTTGGGTGCTGTTGGCTTGCCTTGCATGTGGGGGAAATGTCTTTTTTGACAAAAAACCACATATTTTATTCAGAAGATATAATACGAATACATCAATCGATGGCGGAAAGTTGAAAAGTCGGCTGAAATATGAATTTAGATATTTTGAAAAATATAAAAATAACAGATTGGATACCGCATGCGAACTGTTAAATTGCTATAATTCAAATATGTCTGTGTCCAGCAAAAGCTTTTTGGAAAAAGTGAAAAACTATAAAAGTAGTATAAGAAATAGAATTGCTTTTTTGTTTTACAAAGACATAAATTGTGGAATAATAGCATCGGATGTGATAACAAGGATTATAATTCTATTCGGGTGCTATTAATTAAGGTTGGGTAAAAAGATTATGGAAGAATTGATTTCAGTTGTTGTGCCTATATATAATGTTGAAAAATATCTCCAAAAATGCATAGACAGTATTTTGGCGCAAACATATCGTCATCTCGAAATTATACTGGTTGATGATGGCTCGCCGGATAACTGCGGTGCAATATGTGATAACTATGCACAAGAAGATGGCCGGGTTCTCGTGATTCATAAGAAAAATGGAGGACTGTCGTCGGCTAGAAATGCTGGGCTGGAGATTGCAAAGGGAGAACTGATAGTATTTATTGACAGTGATGATTGGATTGATGCTAATTATATCGAAAAGCTTTACGATGATATTTCGGAAAGCGGAGCAGATGTAGCGGTTCCAGCATTTTGTATTTCATTTGAAAATGGTGATTGTGCAGTTGATTCAAGAGTAAAAGAGGTAACAACTTACTCGAAGAAGGAAGCGCTGGAAGTTTTTTTGTTTAATGGGTATTTGACTCCGTGTGTTGCAAGCAAGATGTGGAAAAAGAGCCTGTGGCAGAAAATTAGGTGCCCTGAGGGAAAATTGTTTGAGGATCAGTACACGACATATAAACTTTTAATGTTGGCGAATAAGATTGTTTTTGACCCAGAGGTATATTACTATTATTTTAAACGGAGCGGTTCTATTGGCCATAGTTCTTTTTCAAAAAGAACATATGATTTGCTGTTTGGGATTGGGGAACAATATCAAGTGATTACAGAAGCATATCCTGAAACGACAAGTACAATGAAAGTTGCGAGAACGGTATGGGAATTGGTTTTTGTCAACATGATGATTTGCTCGAAATACAATGACAAGGAAACGATTGGGCAAGTTCAGAAACATGCTAGAAACGCTTTTTTAGATGTGGTTACTTGTAAGTATTTGCCAGCAGTTCGAAAGGCTGAAATCGCACTGTTCTGTTTCAATTTTTCTGCTTATCGGTTTATTTACATAAAATATAAATCTAAAAAGAAAATCGCGTGAGGATATACGAATGACCATATATATTCCGATGATTATTCTAACGGTATTTTTAGCTGATATACAAGAAAGGATTCGATATCGAGGAAGAAAGATCTCTATTTTACTAATAACGCTTCTTCCACCCACATTAGTGGCCGCATTCCGGTACAATAACGGCGCAGATTATCCAATGTATTTTCAATTGTTTACGCGTTTGGGAAATGGAAGTAAAATTGCCGGTATAGAAGGAAAAAAACTAGAAGTAGGATTCGAGTACATTGTTAGACTGTGCCAATTAGTAACTCGAAATCAGTGGTTTACATTTGGAGCTATTTCATTTATTATTTCTTTTCTTATATTTAAAGAATGCTTAAATGATTCTGATCATTATAGGCTTAGCGTTCTGTTTTATTTTGTCACTGGAGTTTATTTCGATGCATATAATGGATTGAGGCAATATATTGCTGTCTCGATTTGTTTTTATGCAATGAAATACATATTGAATAAAGACGCTAAAAGGTATTTCCTGGCTGTCCTTATAGCTTTTTTATTTCACAAGTCGGCGCTTTTCTTTGTACCGGTGTATTTTTTGCAATATTTGAAATTTGATTTTAAGAAAGCAATAACAATTGTAGGGTTAACCGTACTTTCTGGAAGTGGATTATTCGCAATCTTAAAGTTTGTTATAAAATATACCCCTTATGCGTTTTATTTTACCCTGAATTCGGCTGAGCTAAACGAAATTGTTGCGAGCCAATCATCCATTCTGTTTTTTGGCGTATCGACTATTATTGGATACTACTATTATTCAAAAGAAAAAGAGATTGATACAAAAACTCAATTGCTTTACAATATGCAGATTATCTCATTAAGCATAGCATTAATGACCGCATTTGTACCTTTGATTAATAGGGTATTATACTACGGAATGGCATATGAACTTCTATATTTGCCAAATATGCTTAAGCTAATAAATAACCGAAGAGAAAAAATGCTTGTAAAGGTGTTCCTGATTCTAATGTATGGCGGAATCACTGCTTACGGAATGATCAACAGCGGTTGGTACACGTGCATACCATATAATTTCTATTTTGATTACAGGTGAGAGTTTATGATACCTAAAAAAATTCACTACTGCTGGTTTGGAGGAAATCCGTTACCTCAAGATGCTTTAATGTGTATAGAATCTTGGAAAAAGTATTTCCCGGATTATGAAATTATAGAGTGGAATGAAAAGAACTTTGATATGAACAGCTGTGATTATATTAGGGAAGCAGCTGAAAATAAAAAATGGGCTTTTGTTTCTGATTTTGCAAGATTTAAAATATTATACGATTTCGGCGGAATTTACTTTGATACAGATGTTGAAGTTGTTAGAAATTTTGATGAGATTATTGCGATGGGCGCATTTATGGGAAAAGAAGAACCACAAGACTCTACAACTTATGTCATCAATCCTGGCCTAGGGATGGCAGCAGAGCAAGGAAATGGTTTCTGTTTGGACGTCATAGAGTATTACAAAACGATTCATTTCGATTTCAATAACATAATTACTGTATGCGAACATGTGACGAGATGTCTAAAGAAAAAAGGCTATATTGGGAATAATAAGATAGAAAAAATAGATGGCTTCACTTTATATCCAACGGAATATTTCTGCCCCAAAAATTATTATACTAATGAGATGAGAATGACGCGAAACACATGTTCAATTCATCACTATACCAGCTCGTGGAGTTCGGCTAAATTTACGAGGTTTCATGTATTCGAAACAAAGATTATGAAAATTTTTGGACCTAAGGTATCGGATTTTTTTATGGTAAAGCTTGCGAGAAATATATATTGCAATGGCTTGGGTGTAACCGTAAAAAAAGTCTTGCGTTTATACAAGAAGTAAGGATATACGGGTCTTAATTATATATCAAACGAGAAGGCTAAGTTGCTGAAGATGGAGATATAAATGCAAAAGTCTATGCTGAAGAATTCAGTGTTTAACATAATATACACAGCTTCGAATATATTATTTCCTTTTATTACATCAATATATGTGTCCAGAATTTTACTTCCAGTTGGTGTTGGGAAGGTTGCGAGTGCACAAAACATTGCTTCGTATTTCGTTACAGCAGCTGCCCTTGGGCTGCCATCCTATGGGGTTCGTGAATTTGCAAAAGTTAGGGAGGATACCGCAAAAAAGAACTCGTTGTTTACGGAATTGTTCATTATTAATTTGATTTCGACAACAATATCTTTGATTGCATACATATTTGTTTTGATCTTAAACAATGGCTTTAATGGGGAAGGGGCGTTATATATTTGCTGTGGTTTGGCCATCTTTTTTAACTATCTGAATATTGACTGGATATATCAAGGCCTAGAAGAATATGGATACATAACGGGTCGAAGCGTTGTAATCAAGTGTATATCTCTTGCGCTCTTGGTTGTTTTTGTTAAGACAAGAGAAGATTATGTGGCATATGCTTTACTAACAAGTTTGGCTTTAGGTGGAAACTACATTTTTAATGTTATCCATGCAAGAAAAATGGTTGGATTTACGTTGGTAAACCTCAAAATTCGAAAACATATAAAGCCAATTGTATTTATTGCTGGAATTATATTTATGTCCACAATTTATAATAAAATAGATATAACGATGCTAAGTGCGCTTTCGACAGATGAGGCTGTTGGGTATTATTCGTATGCTCAACGTACGGTGAATATTGTCTTAACAATGTGCTCGGCGGTTACAGCAATCTTTTTACCAAGATTGAGTTATTACTACGATAATGAAAAGGCGGTATTTTATAAACTGATGGACAAAGGATTTCAAATTCTTTGCCTAGGTGTAGTTCCTTTAGCTGTCGGACTTTTCTTGACGGCAAATCAAGCGGTTGTTTTGCTATATGGTGATAGTTTTACCCCTACAGGAACTACAATTAAATTAATGTGCCCACTTATCCTGATAAAAGGGTTTGGTGATTTGTTATGTTATCAGTTGGCATACAGTTCAAAGAATGAGTATATTCTTCTGCCAGGTTCTGCAATCGCATCTATCATAAATGTTATCACAAATTCAATTTTGATTCCCCTATATGCACAAAATGGAGCTGTGATTGCGTCTGTCATGAGTGAACTAACAACAAATATAATTCAATTTTTGTACTTGAAACGTAAAATTAAATACCATATAAGCAATACAGCACTAGTACTTTCATTGTTTTCAACGATGGTAATGGCGGCAGTAGTTTGCGCTATTATTAAAATGAATTTACCACTTGCAGTAGCGCTGGCTATGGAGATTTCAATTGGCGGAGCAATTTATTTGTTGATGAATATTGCCTTAAAAAATCGAATTCTATCCGAAATGTTGACAAAAGTGCTTAAAAAACATAACACGGGTTTCCAAGATTCATAGTTTTCCGGTAAACATGGTAATGCCAAAAGATGATTTGGATAAACGCAATTTAGAGCGTATCAAACTAGACTAAAAACGAAGGAGCGGAATACAGTGGCATGGATAAAAAAAGCAATTAAAACGTCTGGTAAAATACTGTTATCTTTTTGTAAAGGTTCAACATCTATGAATCTTGCTAATGTATTTGTCAAGAGTTTTTTTATAGATTTTCCGATTTTCTTTTGGAAAAAGGGCGCATTAAATTGAACCCACAGCAGTTGTGGATTTTTGAAAAAGCTATATAATAGAGTCAGTGGTTACTGTTGCTTGAGCGTTTCCATCGCTCTCGCGTAGTAGATGCGGAGAAACTTGTTGACTCCGGCCATTTTAGCTACGTTATACTGTTTCCCTTCCTGTTCCTTTTTGAGCAGAAAAAGGTAGACAGGGTCATCTTGAGGTCGTGTAAGTTTGAGTGCCTGCATAACCTCAAAGCAATACTTTCTGAGAGCCGCATTCCCACGTTTTGATATGTGGCGATTGTGGCTCTCAAATGTTCCAGACTGATATGGAGGCGCATCGTTACCAGCATAAGCGTTGAGTGCTTTTCCACTGTGAAAGCGGCGGATGTCTCCAATTTCAGCAAGGATAAGGGGACCGAGTCGATCCCCAACACCAGCCATAGAGCGCAGAACAGCGTATTCGGGCAACGTTTCAGCTAATGTTTGCATTTTTAGAATAATTGAATCGCGGCCTTTTGTGATTCACAGACAAGTTCAAGGCATTGATCTTGAGCCGCAAGAGTGTATTCGTTTTCTCCCCTTGTTGTGATATTGCGTAATGCAGCTTCGTAAATTGCCAACCCATATGTTTTGGTTTGGCGATTTCGAGATTTCCTTGCGATTTTTTCAAATGCGTCAAGAAAACGACTTTTTCCCATTTTCTTTATACGATCGTAGGATTTAAAACGATTGATAAAGAGAACGGAAAGACTGGTTTCTGGCGTTCTGGTCGTTAGAGGCAGGATGTTGGTTATGCCAGGCATCGTTTCATCCAATAGATTAAGTAGAAATACTTTGTTGGTTTTCAGGGTAAGCATTCGCTGATTATACTGTCGTGCCAAAAATCTTAAATCTTCGTATTTCTACTCCATAGATGTGTATGGAACCAGAGAATAACTCTTTTCCAATGCATATCTGGCAATCCGCACTGCATCTTTCTTGTCCGTTTTGGCCTTGCGAAGATCCATGTCTCCGAATTTCTTGATTTGATAGGCATTAACCATACAAACAGGGAGCCCGGCTTCCTGGAACGCTTTCAGAACAGGATAGTGGTAATGCCCGGTATTTTCCATTAAGATGGTTGCAGATTGCTTGCTATTCAAAATATACTTAATGAAAGCGTCTAGTTCAGGCTGCGTATGGTGGAATTCAAAAGGGCTTGTGTGCATTGATCCGTCTTGGTTTAAGATGGCTGCTACACTTTTTGACTTGGAAATATCGATTCCTACTGCGAGCATTGACATTCCTTCTTTCGTTTCGATTTATGGCTATCCAGCTTTTCCAAAGTACGCACATATTCAATCGTGAAACGGGAGCTATGTCCCAACTTGCTGAATCGAGCACAAAACAATGGAGGCTGGCTGACACATTTGTCTGCGGGCGTGGTGTCCCAATCGGAAAGTTCGTCAGACCATACCTCCATTTTAAAGGAAAAGAGCAAGGCCGGATAGACCTTACTCTTACATTATGAATCGGACTTTAGCCGTATGTTAATTTTTTAGGTGATTCAAAGTAAAGGGTTGATTAAGTGAAAATGAATGAGATGTCAAGAAGTGAAGAGAAAAATTATAAATTAGTCGATTTGATAAAGTTTATATGCGCATTTCTTGTGATAGGAATACATACAAGACAGTTTCTATCCGTTAGCGATATAGCAGATAGACTATTTTATTACGATGTTTCAAATTATTCTGTTCCATTCTTTTATGCATGCAGCGGATATTTTTTACTTGCAAAGAAGTCAAATATAAAATTGGGTGATCGGCTTAAGATTAGGATAAGAAAAGTCCTGAGATTATATTTGGTATGGTCACTCCTTTATATACCGTTGACATTGTATGGCTGGTGCATAGAAGGCAATTGGAAACTTTCATACTTGTTTCGCTGTCTGCGAAATTTTTTTTGTTGGGGAAAACTATTATTCGTGGACGCTATGGTATCTGAATGGTTTGATTTTTGCTTTGCTTGTGATAAAACTGATGCTGAGAAAATACTCAATTGGTAAAATGGCAGAATTTGGGTCAGTATTATATATTATCGGAGTGGTTCTGACAATACTGAGGGAACATTTGAAAGAACTTCCAGTGATAATTGCTTGTCCAATTGGAATGTACTTTAAATTGTTTTTGACCACGAAAAATGGATTATTTCAGTCACTTGCATTTGTATCGATTGGAATGCAGATAGCCGAGGCAGAACGGTTTGATAAGTTGCGTGTAAGCATTCAAAATGCTATTGTATTTGTCTTAGTGTGTGCTGTAAAAGTTTTCTGCAGTTTATTCGGGGGGAGCGACATCTCGAAGTTGCTTGATCTTCCAACGTTCTACTTTATGTTTGCAGTAATCATTTTAGAATGTAAGGAAAATAGATTAAAAGGAAACTTTTATAAACACTTAAGAAGTACGAGTGAAACAATGTATTTTATACATATGTACTTTGTGGCCTTCTGCGCATTAGTACTTTATAAAGATGATTATAATAATTTTAAGTCGTATTTGATTTGCGCAGGGGGAGCTTTGGCAGTTTCTGAAATATACTCTTGGATGAAAAACATAAGTAACCGCTCAACCACAGTGTCTCGGCTAAAGCATGATTGAAACTTTGAAATAGAGAGCGAAGCAAACATAAGCTTCAGAAAGGACGGTTTGAAAAGCTAAAACCCAATGAACGACTTCGGCCCGAAGCGCCCGATGTCGGAAAGTGCAGAAACTGCACCTACTGACACTGCAAAAGCGAAGCGCGGCCGACCGAAGAAAAAGCCCGACTACGATAGAGAAAATGTTAGAAAAAAAGCGTGTACAAGGCTGACTTGTTCTCGGATCTGTGATATACTGGAGTCATGGGAGACCGTGGCTCTCGCTGCTCTGATAATCGCGAACCTCTACACAGTGAGCAGCAGGCAACAATCTAAGGATCGGCTGAGATGTGAAGAAGAATATAATGGGCTGAAATACATGAAGAATATAGATAAAAGAAAGCTAATAATTACATTATGTACTATTGTAGCGATTGTTGCTGTTGGATTAGGAATCTTCAAGATGCTTCAATTGGTAAAGGAAGTAGAGCAAGTAAAAGATTACAATACTGAATCGCTTCGATGGGCTATTATTGGGGCGATAGGTAGTTGGACGGGATCGGTATTTGGAGCAATTGCTCTTGTTGTTTCGCTTGTTGCTTTATGGCTTCCACAGAGAGTAAAAATTGCGGTTGGTGTTAGCACTGGTTTTATACTGAGTCAAATTCCGGGTATTGAAAAAATCGATGCGTATATTATAACAGTGAAAAATACTGGGATGAAGCCAGTAACGGTTACAAATGTATATCTGCATTTTGGAAGCAAAAAGCAAGGAGATATATTTGTTGGTATGCTAAATCGAGAGTCCATACTTCAAATGTATACGCCTCAGTTTCCTAAAAGACTGGATCAGGGAGAATCTTTTGATTATTATCTTTTAAGGGAGAGATTAGACAAGGCATTGATTCCTTATGAAGAGAAAATGTCTTTAGATGAACCGTTTAGCATCCGGATTGATGAGGTGACCAGAGGAACGCAGTATTACAAGACAAAATGGACTTTACGTACTTTTATTGGGAAATAGAAAGCAACATTGGGGTTGGGCAGTGCGTCCAGCGAAGGACGTGCAATTCGATAGGCGAAAATCCTGTCAAATAAGCGGCTAACCACAGCATTTGAAGTGAGTCTTGGGTGTGTCGCAGTAATGCGGCGTGTTAAGCGTAGACAGCAAGGTAGTGGGGATAGCTATTGAACATCGAAATACCAACAAACCAGAGCGTCGACTCTGTTGCCTGAGGAGAAGACAACATGTGGGTTTATCGTTAAGGTGAGATTTCACACAGTTCTGCGGTGTCGGAAGGAACTATTCATGCTATACAAGGATTGTACGTCAACGGGAGAGAACCTATATTTTCCCTATTATAGAAAGCTCTGGGGGTCAGGAACCCGGTACTAGATTGTAAACAAAAGATGGCCAAAACTGGGTGGATAGTTTGTCATCCGGATTCCAGTTATCGTCGAACCAATTGTATTTATTTTTCATTTTGATTTTACCTCCATCGTGTGTTGGGATAACACAATGGTAGGGTGAAATCTGACGGCTGTACATGAATACAGCCTACGCTGCTCGAAATTTTGCACACCTCTTCGTGGTGAGCAGCAGGCAACACATGAGAATGTGGCGAAGAATGCAAAGGATGGATAAAGAAAGTAGGAGGCTTCTCTATGGGTATTTATTTTGCAACCGACATAGACAGAATTAATAATGAATATATGCCCCGGTTAAACTTAGAAATCGGAAGATATATAAATTACTCAAAGCTGGAATCTATGCTTTCTACACAGACACTCTTCTTTTGCAATGCTTCAAGGTTTGATGATGAATATGAGGGGGAAATTCCGCTAGAGTTTTTTGACGGCTGGGCACAACAATCAGAAGAAAACTATCGGAGACTTAATGAATTAAAATCCCATGTATATGTGCCATATGTGACTTGTTGGACACCGTATAAAACTGGTAATACAAAAATGTGGAACGAATATGCATCAGATAACGGAGTCTGTATAGTATCAACTGTAAGACAAATTTTTATGCTTTCAAGGATAAATGGTGCAAGAATGTATAAAGTTCATTATCTTGATGAAAATGAGCAAATGGGAAATATGGATGTGCCATTTTACATTCCACATGATGATGAACGAGCTAGATTTGGCCTGCCGAGTTCCGCACGTGTTTTTCATGCAATAAAAAAGCATGACTTTAAAGAAGAAAATGAAATTCGTTCAATTATATATAAAAACAGTCAAGAAGCAGGGCTACAAATTCCATTCAATTTTAAGGGATTTGTTTCCAGGGTGGTTCTAAATCCGAAATCAAATGATCAGCAAAAAGAAGCAATTATCGAGCTGTTAAATCGTTATTCATATACAACTATTGTAGAAGAATAAAAAATAATGTTACAGAATTGCATTCGAACAATTCGGAGGTAACAAAAATGCCCAGAACGAAAGGTAGCAAAAACCGTCACAAAACTACCCATACCGACTACGCATTCCAGATCGCAGAGAAGCAGGAATCTATCGTTTTCCTGACTGCAGAGATCGCATCCATCACTGCAAACATTGAAACTTTGAAAGCTGACCTGAAAGTGAAGAAGTCTGATTTGAAGAAGGCCGAAAAAGAAGTGGCATCTCTGGAAGCGAAGAAGGTAAAGGCAGATGCTAAGGCTGCAGAAGAAGCGAAAAAGTCGGAAGCCGAGGCTGTGGTTAAGAAGCTGCTGGCTGGTGGCATGAGTGCTGACGAAATTTTGGAAAAACTGAAGTAAAGATATACGCCTGCAACTGTAAATCTGCTTTTCTGTTGCAGGCGTTTTTTGATTTAAAGAATAATATTTAAGGATAACGGGCTAACAGAACCGTGCCTCCTCAGTGTTTTTGAAGTGTGAAAATAGTTCCATGGGAAAAAGATGAAATTAAAATATTTGGAGCTTGCTGTTGAAAACGCATCGAACGCTATGAGATAAAAATGAGTAATGAAAAAGGAGATAAATAAATGCCTGCAAGGAATATCTCAGAATATCCACAATTACTGAATGCAATTCATTCCGCTGAAAAAATTGTGTATTTGTGTGGTGCAGGTGCATCTATGTCGCTCGGCTCTCATAGATTGAGTTGGACGAATTGGATTGCTGAGGGAAGAAAATATCTGACAATACCAGAGCAGAATGAGTTGAATCTGAAAATTGGTTCATGGACTGCGGAGGAACTGATCGATGCGGCTACTTTTTTGCTGGGCAAGCTTAAGAGCTCTGGGGCATACCAGACTTTTATGAATCAAACAATTGGCGCACTGCATCCTGTCAATACGGAGTTCAAAGAGGCGCTTTGCAAAGTCTGGCGTGCAGGAGATCTGATTGCAACAACAAATTACGATACGCAGATAGAAGAAACATTAAATGCTAAAGGCGTTTCCTATGAATGCCCGGCGGAAATTCTTTCGATTATTCGTAGCACAGCGGAAAATAAAGTGATTCACCTTCATGGAATGTATGATGAACGAGATGGTATTGATAATATTATTGCGGACTATATACAATACCAAACGATTTTGCGCAACAGTGGGGCACAGTTTATTCAAAATCTGATAGGAACAAATCCTATCATAATTGTTGGCTGTGGTGGCACGATGGAAGATCCGAACCTGTCTGGCTTTATGTCATTTGCGTATGAGAAACTTGGAACCTCTGATATACCTTATTTTTATCTGATGAAGAGTGGAGACACCATACCCAATTTGCCGATGAATGCTATTCCAGTATTTTATGGGGATGATTATGAGGATCTCCCACTTTTTCTATCAGAGATTGCAATGACTCGGCTTCAGAAAAGAGCAGGATTGCAATCAGTCATAGCAGTGAATCCTTATTTGGAGCGCAGAACGGCAATATCTGCTTTTGGTAGAATGCACTTTTCTAATAGCTTTAACCCCTTCGTGGGTAGAACTGTGGAACTGAATGACCTAAGTTCTTTTTTACAAGATAAGGAAAAATTCTTGTGGCGGACTATTTTAGGTGAAGGTGGAATAGGAAAAAGCCGCCTGATTTTGGAATGGATGAAAACTATGCCTTCAAGCTGGTTTGGCTTTTTTGCGTATAAAAAACCGGAAAAAGCGCATCTGTTCGTTCCGTTTGCAGATACTGTTGTGGCGTTTGACTATGTCTTAGGGCAAGAACAGCAATGTGCAGATACAATTGCGGCATTTATTGAAGCGTTTTCGGATTCGCCATACAAGCTTAGAATTGTATTGCTGGAACGGCATCAGAGAGCATCAGAATATGATTGGCTGATTGAATTAAAACGGAAAATGCCCAATGAGGCCAGGTTGGAATTTGAAGCGGGTACTTATTCGAAGCCCGTTTTGACAATTGGACCACTCGATGAAAAAGACGAGGCGTCATATATTGAAAACTATTTGGAAGCCTATCTACCGCTTCTTGGTACAAGTGCCTTTATTGATGAATGCAAGGCTGATAAGGCAAATAAGGCAAAAATAATACAAAGTAAGTTTCGAAATTCGATGAGTGCTCCTTGCTTGCGTCCGCTATTCCTTAGCGTGTTCATTGAAGTGTGGCTTAGTAAAGAAGGGCGCACAAACCTTACCTCTACGGAAGAATTACTAAGTGAATATTTGAATAAAGAGAAAAAACGCTGGAAGCTAATTTTGGGCGATGATATTTTGGTGGATTCGTATCTTCGGGTGCTTTCGGTTGCTTGCATTGTAGGAATTTTTAACATTACGGATGTACAAGGTACAAACTATTTGGCGGAAGATTGTAATAGGTTGATCTCTTTTTTTGATGCAAGGAGTGGAAGACCGGGAGCAGATAATCTCTTTGAGGATTTGTTTGTGTCTGTCAGCGAACAAGAGGATGATCCGGCACAACCAACGCTATTCGAGTTGCTTTATCAGCAGATGGACAAAGAGCCGCAAAAAGCGGAGAGTGGAGGTTCTTCAAAGAGCCTTGATCAAGACGAGAAGTTTTCATTGTTGGCACCATATGTTAAACTAAGCGCTGATCCGCAAGAGGTTTACCTCAATATGCGTGTAAGAGGTGGCGTGGCCACAGAAGAGGAAAAACAGAAACTGATACAGCTTCAGAACCAGAGAACCCAGAAAGAGAAGATGCTCCCAGATCATGCGTGGCTCATGGAACCGTGCTTTCCGGACGTGATTAATGAGTATATCGTTGACTATGTCGTGAATGTGAGAGATGCTGAACGATTTGCAAAATTGGTCAAATCAAATTCTGTGATGGGCTTTGTAAAATTCATCTCGCTGGCACTGGATGACTGGCCGGAGAGTGATGTGTTCCAAAAAATAGCAATCACGCCGCCAGACGAGGAGTTGAATGATTCTGAATACTATTTAGGCTTGATGTCGAGGATTTCAGCTATAAAAGATATTGCTGCGGTAGAAGATGTGCTTTTAGAACGTGAGCCGATTTTCCAGAGGTATGAGTTGGAACTATGGCGAAGAATAGCAATCGTCTTGACTGATCGGGGAGATATAAGGCGTCTTTACAATAGCGGTCTGAAATATATTCGATTTTTAAAAGAAATATCAGAAAAGGTAACAATCCGTGATGAGGCGGTAGATGCTATAGAGGCGTATTGCGTTGGTCTTCATAATGCGGAAGCAGTTGATGAGTATGGTGCTTTCCTGAAAAAGTGCGGTGAATTGACCCAGCTACTTGCAGATAACAAACGGATTGCGGTAATTTGCTGTCAAAACTATGGACGGCTGATGCACTTGCGACTCTATAAAAACGTTAACGCAGAGATTCAAGAGGAATGGAATGCTATCGTAGAAATTTTGAAGCAGTGCAACTACGATGAGGATGTATATAAAAATGTACTGGATGCGGTAGAAGAATACTTTCGTACCCTTGTCCAACGAAAAAAGGAGGATAAGCTGTTTGAGCTGGAACGCTTTATGGCTCAAGTGTATGAAGAAAATGGACGATGTGAAGCGGCAGAAGTCGCAGCGCTCTGCCTTGCTAATTTATATAATAGTGGGGGACATAGAAAAATAACACCAGATGAATATGAAACGATAAAAAAGTATTTGCAGAAATTTCCGGAATCCATGCATATTCGGGCGGCATTTATTATTGCGAGTGAAGCCATATATTCACCGTCGGCGGAATATAAGCGAGTTCCTGATAAAATTATTAATAAGGCAAAGCAATGGTCTGAACAGTATCCAAAGAAAATCGAATTTCAGGAGGCGTACTTTGGCTTACTATTTTCAAGACTGAAATATGCTCAGGCACAAGATATGAGAAATGAACAGAGAAGAGTATACCGGGAGATGAAGACAGTTGCGGAAAGGGCGAATTATTCAGAGTATAATGAATCTAACCAATTGATGGAATCGGTTGATATACTTCATAGAGTATTTGGCTACTAACAAAAAAGTAGAACGGTCTGAATCTTACACTGAACTAAAGTAATCTTTTCAAACCCTCAAACCGTGTGGGTGTGGCTACAAAATCTCATCCATGCGGTTTTATAACAGAACAATTGCTTCATATCGAATAAATATACTCGTTTCTCACTTCATCTCTCAAAATCACTTCCGGTGAATTTTCAGCAGATGAACAGCAGGGGAGGGCAGAAGCAAAGCAAAGGAACATCACAGACAAGAAGCTATCAAGGCAATCAGCACATCAAAAACAACTTCAATCACTTCAAAAGTAACCTCCAAAAATCAGCAATAACCCATCACTCAATTCCGTCCATCAATACACCCATCAACCCATCATCCAACCCGTCATCACACCCACCCTGAGGAGCGCATCTGGGCAGGGCGAACGCCCCCGGCGGAAGCCCCGGGTCCCGGACGCTCCGAAGATCAAGCATGACAAGATGAAACAATTTTACATGATTGACATGGAGCGAAAAAGGTGGTAATATTATCTTGTCAAAAAATGCGAATCCCTCTCGCTCGCGAAGGAAAAATCTCTCTCGCAATGAGAAATCAAACGATACAACGAATGAAAATCGACTTTGCCGAAGGCTGGCAGACACGAGGGACTTAAAATCCTTTTCTGAAGACAGAGTATGGGGTTGCCCCCGCTGGAGACATTGAAAATCTCAGAATTGTTCGTTGATTCGAATGATTGTCGGACTTTCTTTTTGCTCTGCTTTCTGGAAGCTTTGGAGAGGTGAGAGAAATCATTCTTGCATAGACGATGCCGTATGGACGCGTTTACAAGAACCTTTCCATGCGGGGCCATAGTGAAATATTTTTATATCAAACAGACTGCCCCCAAAGTAGCGCGATTTGATGCGAGCTACTTTGGGGGCAGTTTTACGCTTTGCGGGGGATGGGCGGGGCGCTATCGTCCGTAAGGCCAAGAATATAATCGGTACTGGTATGGTAGAGACCGGCAAGCTGGATCAGCACCTCGGTGGGGATATCCCGCTTGCCGGTCTCGTAATTGGAGTAGCAGACCTGTGTGCATTTCAGATACGCCGCAACATCCTTTTGCAGCAGATCACGATCCTCCCGCAGATCCCGGATACGTTGATACATGGTATTTACCTCAAAGGCTTTATTTAAGGTAAAGTATAGGCATAACGAAATGTTATATTGACATATAAAACAAAATGTTATATCATAGTATCGCGCCGGGAACAGCTGTGAATCTCCGGCGCAAAAGGGGAGAGCATCATGAAACTGGAATTCCGGCAGACGGTGACCTGCAACCACCTTACGCTTGCAAGGGTCTGCAAAACTATCGACTGGCAGCAGCCACTGCCCCGGTGCGGAGAATATGTGGCCGGGCTGGATACGCTGGACGGCGAACCGGAACTGCCGGTGCGCAAACTGCTGCACCGGGTACAGGACGGCAGATGCCTTGCGGAGCTGCCGGGCTTCAACATTGCGCAGCTGAGGCTTTCTTACCGGGAGCTGGAGCAACTGGCAGCAAAAAAAGGCTGGACGCTGCAAAAGCTGTAAAAAACTTAAATTTCCCTCTTGCATTCTGGCCGATTCGTGCTATAATAGTAAGGCAATCGTTTCCAAGGCCGCTCGACGGGGTAGCCGATATTGAAGGTTGTGATGGGCACATACATTAAATATGGCCCCAATACGTCAGAACCAGAATTGAGGTGAAAAGAATGAAACAGGGTATCCATCCGAACTACGTTGACTGCACTATTACCTGCGCTTGCGGTAATGTCATCAAGACTCGTTCCACCAAGCCCGAGATCCACGTCGAAGTTTGCTCCAAGTGCCATCCTTTCTACACTGGCAAGCAGAAGCTGGTTGACACCGGCGGACGTGTTGAGCGCTTCAACAAGCGTTTCGGCCGTAAGTAATTACTGGTCTTTTCAGCGCCGTCTCCTTTGGGAGGCGGCGTTTTTTGTTGTTATGCCGCACAAAAGCGCTCTTTCTGTAATTTACACGCCGTTCCCTTATTTTGAACACATTTCCGGACTAAAATAAACCAGTATCTTCAAAAAGCGCTTTGCGCTGCCTTAGAAAGGAGCGTTGTGAACGTGATCGAAGTTTCTCATCTCACCAAACAGTATGGCAATCATCTTGCCGTGGACGATGTCTCGTTTACCGTGGCAGATGGCCAGATCTGTGGTCTGCTGGGGCCCAACGGCGCGGGCAAATCCACCATTATGAACATCCTCACCGGCTATCTCTCTGCCACCAGTGGGCAGGTGACGGTGGCAGGGCACCCTCTGCCCGAGGAGGCCGATGCCGCCAAGGCCTGTGTGGGCTATCTGCCCGAACAGCCTCCCCTTTACCCGGAAATGACGGTGCAGGAGTACCTGACCTTTGCCGCCGAGCTGAAGGGGGTGAAAAAGGCGGAACGGAAGGAGCAGGTTTGCCGGGCTGCCCGCCGTACCGGGCTGGAAACCGTTCTGCCCCGGCTCATCCGCAGCCTTTCCAAGGGCTACAAGCAGCGGGTGGGCATTGCACAGGCATTGCTGGGAAGTCCCAGGCTCATCATTCTGGACGAGCCGACGGTCGGCCTGGACCCGGCACAGGTCATCGAGATCCGCAAGCTCATCCGGGAGCTGGGCCGGGCGCATACGGTCATCCTGTCCAGCCATATCCTCAGTGAGGTGCAGGCAGTCTGCCAGCAGATCCTGATCCTTTCCAAAGGGCATCTGGCGGCAGCAGGCAGTCTGGAGGAGCTGACCGCCGATGGCAAGAGCCTGGAAAAGGTGTTTCTGGAACTGACCGACGGTGAACCGGAAGAAGCAACCGGAGAGGAGGAAGCAGAATGACAGCTATTTTCAAGCGGGAATTCCGCAGCTTCTTTCACGGGATGCTGGGGTACGTCCTCACGGCGTTTCTGGTGGCGAGTTCCGGCCTGTATTTTCTGGCCCGGTGCCTGATCTACGGCCTGACGGATTTCGGTTATTACACCCTCTACCAGACCATTTTCATGCTGCTGCTCTATATCCCGGTGCTGGCGATGCGCTCACTGGCCGAGGAGCGCCACAGCCGCACCGACCAGCTGCTGCTCACCAGCCCGGTCTCAGTGTGGGGCATCGTGCTGGGCAAGTTCTTTGCCTGCTGCTTTGTGTACTTTGTGGCCACCACCCTGGGAGGCATCCTCCCCGCCCTGGCCATGAGCGC
>ENA-ORNW01000222-ORNW01000222.1-human-gut-metagenome-genome-assembly--contig:-NODE-222-length-63014-cov-4.262123_pt1 | contig 63014 bp, 58 predicted proteins | sample MGYA00242121_ERZ509034 | MGnify/ENA primary metagenome ERZ509034 (study PRJEB26280, sample SAMEA2338689) | human gut metagenome | biome: human gut; feature: human-associated habitat; material: faeces... | reverse complement strand
CTGCCAGCGACAACAAGCGGAAGCGCTCCTGAAAACAAACAGTTCTATTTTTTATATTTCTATACACTTTGTTGGCATGCAATACAACATAACCTTAGGAAATCCGTAACACTACCTGCAAGTGGCAGTTCATAAGTTAAACTCTGGTTATAAATACTTGCGGATTTCTTCAATCAGGGAAGCATATTCTGCATCTGACAGGAATTTTTCACCCGGATTCATGGCAAAAACGCCACCCCATTCATAGCCATCTGTGTATTTTGGTACAAGATGGAAGTGAAGATGATGTCCGGTGTCACCGTAGGCACCATAGTTGATCTTCTGAGGATGGAATGCCTTGTGAAGAGCCTCTGCTACATGGTTGATATCTTCCATGTAAGCAGCGCGTTCTTCGGCAGTCAACTCTACAATCTCACTGACGTGTTTCTTATGGGCAACGATCACACGTCCTTTATGGCTTTGTTCTTTAAATAAATAAACTTTGGAGGATGGAAGTTCACAGATTTTAATGCCGAACTGGGCAACTAAGTCACCTTCCATACAATAAGCACAATTCTGATCTGTCATAATCTGTCTCCTGTCTTATTTCTGGTTGAAATGTACAGCGAAACCGGCGATTTCATCTTTTAAATAAGCAACTGTGATATTTCCTTTTGCATCATATTTGAAAGAAGACTCATCAAATACAAAACCACGTTTCTCTAAGTGGTACATTGCACGTGCAAGATAGTTTGTCTGGATTGCGATATGACCACAGGTTCCACGTCCTGGATTTTTCATCATTTCGATAAGAGAACCAACAAACATAGAGCTGTTTCCAACTTTTACATCCTGTCCAAGTAATGTAGCGAATTTTGCAGAATCAGAAGCAGCAGCTTCCTCAGATGCATTGTTTACACCAACGTGAAGAAGTTTGAAACCTAACATGGTAGAAACTGCTTCTTTTGTGAGTGCTGTGATACCAGCCCAGTCTTTTGCAGCAACAAGGTCTTTGCTTACCATCCAGGAACCGCCACATGCGATGATTTTGTTGAAATCAAGGTAATTTGTAAGGTTCTTCGCATTGATTCCGCCGGTTGGCATGAATTTCATATTTACATAAGGAGCTGCCATGGATTTGATCATGTTTAATCCGCCGGCTGCCTCTGCAGGGAAGAATTTTACAACATCAAGACCAAGTTCAATAGCAACTTCAACGTCACTTGGGTTAGAGCATCCAGGAGTAACCGGAATTCCTTTTTCTACACAGTATTTCACTACTTTTGGATTTAAGCCAGGACTTACAATGAATTTTGCTCCGGCGTTTACAGCGCGGTCAACCTGCTCTGTAGTAAGAACGGTTCCGGCACCTACTAACATTTCCGGGAACTGCTCAGCCATAATACGGATAGATTCCTCAGCGGCAGCAGTACGGAATGTAACCTCTGCACAAGGAAGTCCTCCGTCACATAATGCTTTTGCTAAAGGAGCAGCGTCCTCTACGTGATCCAGGGCGATAACAGGTACAATACCAATTTTGGAAATCTCTTCTAATACTTTGTTCATGATGATTCTCCTTATCATTCTTATTTTCTCATCCATGTTTTGGATGATTGTGTTCTTATATAAAGTTCCATTATACGAAACAATGTTCCATAAAACGGTACGGTTTTATTATAACATCAGAAAAACGGATGTCAATAGTTCCAACTCAATTCCCTTGACATTTCTAATAGTAGCTGTTAATATGAGAAAAAAGAAAGTTCCACAATATGAAACGAGAATCTGAAATATGAAACATATAGGTAAATCCAGAGTTTTTTTTTTGGTTTTACAGAATTATATTGTGAACAGGAAGAAAGGGACACCTACGATGGCAGAAGAAAAAGAAACAAAAAATCCGGTGCAGTCTGCAGAACGAATTTTCCAGGTGCTTGAGATGTTAGCAGAGCATGGCGAGATGGGGTTAATGGAGATCAGCACAGAACTCGGACTTCACAAAAGTACGGTCCACCGCTTATTAATGTCCTTGATCTATATGGGGTATGCAAAACAGGACGAGACAACGCAGAAATACATGCTTTCTTACAAAATCGTGAGCATGGCGGGAAAAATCTTAGAGCGTACCGACATTTTACAGATCGCAAAACCTTATATGGAGCGCCTGTCCGATATCAGTGGGGAGGCAGTGCATCTTGTACAGCGGGAAGGCAACAACATTTTGTACATCTATAAAATAGAAGCAAAAGTTGGCACGATCCGCATGGTATCACACGTCGGCATGGTGCATCCGATGTATTGTTCCGGCGTGGGCAAGGCAATCATGGCAACGCTTCCGGAGAAAGAAGTAAAACAGATCTGGAACGAGAGCATTATCGAGAAGAAAACGGATAAGACGATCACTGACATTGACGAGATGATGCAGGTGTTAGAGGAAGTCCGTAAGAACGGTTATGCGTTAGACGACGAGGAGAACGAGGAGGGCGTGCGCTGTATCGCTGCCTGCCTGCATGGTTACAGCAAGGAAGTGAAATATGCATTCAGCATTTCCGGACCGGTCAGCCGTATGACGAGAGAGCGCGTGGAAGAACTTGCCGTGGATGTGAAAAAGGTACAGGAAGAATTATCAAGAGAACTGGGGTATTATCCACAAAATTAAATTTTTTTACAGAATATGTATAAGAAAAAAATCGATGGTCATACTATTTTTGAAGAACAGAGAAAATATACTCTGTAAAAGAAAAGGAGAAATGACTATGAGAAAGTGGAAATTACTTTTGGCTGGAATGATGCTTATGTTATCGTTGAGTGCTGTCGCAGGCTGCGGAAATAACAATGCAAACGATAAAAATAATGGCACAAACGGTACAAACACAAGCACGGAAAACCGTCTGAATAACAATGCGGACACTACCACAGGCAATGACAAAAATAATATTGACACCACAGAGGATAAGGACAAGGACAACAACCGTGTGGATGAAAACGGCAACGTGATCGAGGATGTGGTGGACGGTGTTGGCGACGCCGGTAAAGATGTGATCGATGGTGTGGAAAATGGTGTGAATGATCTCACAAACGATGCAACCGGCGGAAATGCAGAGAATACCAACGGAACCGGTGGGAATGCCGGAAATGGAACTGCAAATCCGTAAATGATAGAGAAATACAAAAAAAGAAACGGCTTATCGTTTCTTTTTTTGTGCCTGTTTATTCAGATACATTTCATGGTCTGCTTTGTCAAGCAGATTGCGGAGCGTACAATCTTTGTAATTCATGGAGTAGCTGTAACCATAGGCGTAACTGATCGCATCCGGCATATTGCTGGAATGATACTGTTTGATCGTAGCATGTAGTTTTTCCAATAGTTCGTCTGCCTGCCCGGAGGTGGTGTCATACAAAATAGCGATAAATTCGTCACCGCCGTATCTGCCGACAAAATCTTTTTCAGGAACTACCTTTCTTAAAATGTGGGCAAAATTGGCGATCATCGAATCCCCGGCAGCGTGTCCAAGGGTATCGTTCACTTCTTTTAAATTATTTAAGTCGAACATAACAAAACACAGCGGCTCAGTGATAAAACCGGAAGAGTTCAAAAGGTCTTCACAGCGGCTTTTGTTTGGAAGTCCGGTGTGCACATCCAGGTAGGCTTTCTTGGATAAAATATGATTTTCCCTGACGGCCTTAATGTGCTGGATCTGCTGCTGGACGATCAAAAAGATTAACAATAGTATATCAAGCGCAGAAATAATCTCGGTCAGCCGTATACGTGCGGCAATCTTTTCCGAGTACTGTTCGGCAGCAGTCACCGTCTCGTCGGCATATTCAAAATAAGTTTCACTCATTGAGACAACATTGGTGTTTTCATAGCCCTTTTCACGAACAGTATAAATCTCTTCTTTCAGTAGTTCCCAATATTCAATCTGATTGTCCAGACACTGCTGGTAAGCAGGATCTTTCAGGCTTACCAGATTATAATTTCCATCTTCATATTTTAAACCGGACAAAATTTTATCCAGATACTCGATCTGCATGTCATCTGCAGTTCCGGTAATCTCAAGCTTGACTTCACGCTGCGTGGCTCCGCGCACAAGACCGGCATAGTTTACCACGTGGGCAGTTCCATGTAGATTCTGGATCTGCACCATCATAAAAATGACAAGGAAAATCAAAACGAAGATCAGAATTTGCTGCAGCAGTGAGGCAGCATGCTGTTCTGCCTGTTTCATTCGTCTGCTAAAAGAGGTTTCTTTTGTATACATGAGTCACCTTTCCGAAGGTTTTTTTGTGTATAGCTGTATTCTAACCCATAAAATTAGGAAGGTCAAATATTAGTATGTTTTTCAAAGAAAATATCTTAAATAAAAATGAAATCTTGCCAAATTAGTTGTGATTCATTTTTATTTGAATTATAATAAACCCATCGCATTTTTTGAGGCGACGAAAACAGAAAGTAATTTCAGGGATATTAAGGAGATTTCAATGTCAGATAATGATTTCAGAGAGGTAATCGACGGAGAAGAGAACAAAGAGCCGGCAGCCTCTGACAATAATTTACATACAACGGAAGCAGAGAGTGCGGAAGTGGTGAACACCACGGCAGATGCACAGGAGAGTGATGAGAAGAAGGATGATGAGTACGAGGAGATCTGCTACATCTGTCACAGACCGGAGCATATAGCCGGAAAAATGATCAGGATCCCAAACAGCATTTCCATCTGTCATGACTGTATGCAGAGAACGTTCGACAGCATGAATGGCACAGGATTCCCAATGGGTGATATGATGAACATGGGAAGTTTTAATAATATGAATCTGGATAAGATGCCGAATATCAGCATGATCAATCTTTCCGATCTGCAAAATATGATGGGCGGTATGCCAAACAGCCAGAAGATCAAGAAAAAGAAACCAAAAGAGGAGAGAAAGCCGGAGATCGATATTCATGCGATCCCGGCTCCACATAAGATCAAAGCGTCGCTGGATGAGTATGTGGTTGGACAGGAACATGCAAAAAAAGTCATGTCTGTAGCAGTTTACAATCATTACAAGAGAATTGCCTCCGATGTGCAGGACGGTGTGGAGATCGAGAAATCCAACATGCTCATGATCGGACCGACCGGATGTGGTAAGACGTATCTGGTCAAGACACTGGCAAGATTATTAGATGTGCCGCTTGCCATCACGGACGCAACTTCCCTGACAGAAGCCGGTTATATCGGTGACGATATCGAGAGTGTAGTCAGCAAACTGTTAGCGGCTGCTGACAATGATGTGGAGCGTGCAGAGCACGGTATTATTTTTATTGATGAGATTGACAAGATTGCAAAGAAGCGCAACACTAACCAGCGTGATGTCAGCGGAGAATCCGTTCAGCAGGGAATGTTAAAGCTGTTAGAAGGTGCAGAAGTGGAAGTGCCGGTAGGAGCAAGCAGCAAAAACGCCATGGTTCCGATGACAATGGTGAACACGAAGAACATTCTTTTCATCTGCGGCGGTGCATTCCCGGAATTAGAGGATATCATCAAGGAGCGGCTGAACAAGGAAGCTTCCATTGGATTTAAGGCAGATCTGAAGGACAAATATGACAATGACGAGAACCTGCTTGCAAAAGTGACGACAGAAGATGTGCGCAAATTCGGTATGATCCCGGAATTTTTAGGACGTCTTCCGGTCATGTTCACATTGGAGGCGCTGACGGAAGATATGCTTGTGCGTATCTTAAAAGAGCCGAAGAATGCGATCATCAGGCAGTACGAGAAGCTGCTTGCCATGGATGAGGTAAAGCTTGTATTTGACGAGGATGCGCTTCATTCTATCGCAAAGGAAGCAAAAGAGAAAAAGGTAGGAGCGCGTGCTCTCCGCTCTATTATCGAAGATTTTATGTTAGATATCATGTATGAGATCCCGAAGGATGACAATATCGGCATGGTAACGATCACAAAAGATTATGTAGAGAAAAAGGGCGGTCCGCTCATTACGATGCGCGGCTGTGCAGCGATCGAAGAAAAGCCTGCAATTTAAAGGAATAAAGGACAAAACTCCGGCATTTATTGTAAAGATAGGTGTGCGGAGTTTTTTATGTCTGACTGTGAAGAAAAGATTTATTCCAATGATTATGTGGATTTTATCATATCGAAAGATGTTTTGGATGTGATTGACCTTTCAAGTGATTGTATCCAGCGGATCGATGAGGAAAACGATATTTATTTTTATCCGAAGAGTTTTTTCCGGATATTTGATTTTCCGGCAGATTCCTATGCTTCTGTTCCAAAGTGCTATGGACTTCTGGATGAGACGGCGCTTGAGGTTTCGGGGATATTAAAATTACAGCAGCAGCCGGCACTCGCACTGAAAGGGCAGGGCGTGATGATCGGATTTATCGATACCGGGATCGATTACCGAAATCCGGTATTTCAGTATTCTGATGGGACAACAAGGATTTACCGCATCTGGGATCAGACGATCCGGGATGGAACAAAGCCGGAGGGGATCGCATATGGTTCCGAGTATAAGACAGAGCAGATCAATGCCGCACTCCGGACAGAAAATCCGCTGGAAACCGTTCCGTCCATGGATACCAATGGACATGGAACCTTTGTGGCCGGGGTGGCATGTGGAAGCGAGGATGTGGAAGATAATTTTATTGGGGCGGCGCCGTTTTCCGAGATCGCAGTCGTAAAACTGAAAGAGGCAAAAACTTATCTGCGGGAATTTTATTTTATCCCGGATTCTGTTCCGGCGTATCAGGAGAATGATATCATGATGGCAGTCAGCTATCTGGATCGGCTGGCAAGGGAGCGGGATATGCCGCTTGTGATCTGCATTGCACTGGGAAGCAACATGGGAAACCGTGGCAAGGACGGACAACTGGCAACTTATCTGGATATTGTATCCAGAAGGCGGAAAAGATGCAGTGTGGCAGCAGTAGGAAACGAGGCGAATGCAAGACATCATTTTCTTGGAAAAATACAGCCGGACATGGAGTACGAATCGGTGGAAGTCTCGGTGGAGGAAAATATGCCGGGCTTTTTCATTGAGATGTGGGCAAATGCGCCGGAGCTTTATGCGGTATCGGTCAGCTCGCCCACCGGGGAAGTGCTGCCAAAAGTGCCTTATCGGAGCGGTGGAAGACAGGAGTTTGTCTTTATTTTCGAGCAGACAAGAGTCAGCATCGACTACCGGCTGACGGGCAGGCGGCAGGGAAACCAGCTTATTTATTTACGTTTTTCAAATGCAGCGCAGGGGATCTGGACGATCAACGTGTATCCGCAGAGCATTGTGACAGGGGATTACAATATGTGGCTTCCCATGCGGAATTTTACGAGTGGAAATGTTTTTTTCCTGCGGTCAAATCCGAATCATACGATCACCGTGCCGGGTAACGCAGGGCAGGTCATAAGCACGGGCGGCTACAATGTGGCAAATGGCGGTCTGTATCTGGACTCGGGCAGGGGATTTACACTTTCCGGTGAGGTAAAGCCGGATTTCTGTGCCCCGGCGGTGAATGTGTATGGACCAGGACTGCGGAACCGCTTTGTGACCATGACCGGGACGAGTGCGGCGGCAGCGATCACAGCCGGGGCATGTGCGCAGATCATGGAATGGGGACTGGTAAAAAGAAATCAGATTTTCATGTCCTCTGCGGATATCAAAAATATGCTGATCCGCGGCGCAGACCGGGCGGATGACAGGAGTTATCCGAATCCGTCGTGGGGGTATGGAACGCTGGATGTGTATGGGGCGTTTGAGGATCTGCGGAGGTAGCGGACATTGGCTTTTCATTTTCCCTTCCGTGAAGTATAATAATATGTGGAAAAAACATTTTGCAGGCTTCCTGTGACAGTAAAATGAATCACAAGAGGTATGGAAATATTATAATTACGCAGGAGAAAACAAAATTTTATGATAAAGATCGCGTTTTGTGATGATGATATGGAAGTGCTTCATCAGATGAACGAATTATTAGACCGCTACCGGGTAGAGCGGAATGAGGATATTACCTATGCGGCATTCCAGAGTCCGTTTGAACTGCTGACGGAGATTGAGAAGGGCATAAGACCGGATATATTATTTCTCGATGTCGTGATGCCGGGGCAGAATGGCATGGATGTGGCAAAAGAGATCCGGCAGTATGACACGAATATGAAAATTATTTTTCTGACCTCATCCCCGGAGTTTGCGGTGGAATCTTATTCGGTTGGAGCTTATTTTTACCAGTTGAAACCGATCTGGGAGGAAAGCTTTTTCCGGCTGATGGATGCGGTGCTGGGACGAAAACTTTTATTTCATCTGGGAAACGGAGCAGTTCTGGAAAGCGCAGGGAGTCTGGATGATCTGGCAGGACAGCTGATGCAGTACAGCAATTTTTTCCGTCCCCACCGATCCTTCCTTGTGAATATGGAGTATATCCAGAATATTTCCAGCCGTTCCATCAAAATGGTAAATGATGCGGAAATCCCAATTCCGCATGGAAAATGTTCGGAAATCAAAAATACATATATGGAATATGCGTTTAACGGAGAGCAGGCTGTCTTATGACGGTCTGTTTTTTCTTTAATAGAATAAACTACATGAATAGTAAGAAAGGACATGGTCGATTCAATACATTTTACGGTCGATTCATGACAGTACGTCCATTTTTTTGGGAAAATCGTGTATTGTAGATTCAGACAAAGGAGAAAGCCAAAATAAGCACACAAAAGAAGGGAGGATTAAGAAGAAAAAATGTTAGGTATGGAAATCTTGGTCATTATTGGTTTGATCCTGCTTTTACTTGTTCTCTGGATCATCTCCGTGCAGCGGAAGTTTGCGGTGATGGACGGAAATATCCAAAATGCCATGAATCAGATCGGAGTGCAGATTTCCTCACGTTTTGATGCACTATTTGCAGTGCTTGATCTTATGAAAGGATATGCAGCAGATGACATACAGCCGCTGATGGAGCGTGCAGCAGCCAGACGAAGTGTGATCACTGCTCGCTCCGCACCTGAGGAGGTATCAGAGCAGGAGCAGGTGATAGAGGAAACCGTAAAAAGCATCCGTCTGGCAGCAGAACGCAGTCCACTGCTCTGCGCAGATAAAAACTATACCAAATGTATGGATGCGGTGGAATGTTATGGGCGCATGGTATATACCAGCCGTTTGATCTACAACGATTCAGTGACAAAGTTAAACAGTGCGCTTGGTATGTTTCCTACAAATGTAATTGCAGGTATTCTTGGCTTTCATAAAAGAGAATATCTGTCACAGAAAGGGGATTAATATGGGATTATTCAGTAATAATAAAAAATTATGTCCGGTCTGCGGGAATCCGACACCGCGGCTGCTTGCAACAAAAATACAGGACACACCGATCTGTAAGGAATGCGATAAAAAAATCTATCTGCCAAAAGGCAGGACAGATCGGATGACCATCGATGATTTTAAGCAGTACATCCAGTTTTACGAAGATAATCAGGCATTGAGAGATCAGTTCGAGGAAAACTATTCGTTTAATTTTGGACTGTTTGGTGGAGATCTGGTATTAGATATTTTCCATGGACTTTTCCGTGTGAACTGTGACAAAGATTCGCTCGCATTTCAGGCGGACAATTTAAAGTCTTTCCGTATTTTAGAGGACAGCCGGGTTTTATTTGAGGGAAATCATCAGGAATTAAAGCATTACGACAGTAAAGTTCCGGAAAAAGTAAAGCAGCTGGAGCCGCAGATCGCACAGTTTCAGATGCAGATGAGGGAATATGAAATGTTTGAGCGGCTGGAGCGGATGCATGAGGAAAATGACAAAGATGATAACCATTATCATGAGTATCATCCAAGACCATCTTTTGACGTGGCTTCTCCGGCAGATACCTTCCATGTGGAGCTGACGTTTGACCATCCTTACTGGGATAATATCATGTGGGATTGGACAGGAGTTTCCTTTGACAGTGACAGTCCAAGTGTCGAGGCGTTTTTAAGCAGCTATGAGGATAAAACAGAGAGTCTGCACACGCTGGCACTCAATCTGGCACACCTGATGAATCCGAATGTCAAAGAGATGACAGCGGGAGAAAAAAAACAGGCTGCAAAGCAGGAGACCGGATCTATGGAAGCGCAGAAGCAATCTTCTGAGAGCGATACGATCGAACAGTTGCAGAAGTACAAAGGTCTTTTGGATGCAGGAGTCATCACAGAAGAAGAGTTTGCAGCGAAGAAAAAGCAGTTATTGGGAATTTAATGATAAGGCTGATCCGGAAAGGGTCAGCCTTATTTATGAAATCTGCAAAAATAATTTTCAAATGTTACGTTAAAATTTGTGATGGAAATTGAAAATTTCGAGTATATTTTGTGCCGGTTTTATTGTATAATATTCTTTATGTTTGTAAATAAAAAAGTGAATGAAAAATAAGGGGATATCAGGGATGAGAATAGGATTTGACAATGATAGGTACTTAAAAATTCAGTCGGAGCACATCAAAGAGCGGATCAACCAGTTTGGGGACAAGCTTTATCTGGAATTTGGCGGAAAATTATTTGACGATTATCACGCATCCAGAGTATTGCCGGGATTTGCACCGGACAGTAAACTGCAAATGCTCATGCAGCTTGCGGATATGGCAGAGATCGTGATCGTGATCAGTGCGGCAGATATTGAGAAGAACAAAGTCCGCGGGGATCTTGGAATTACTTATGATGTGGATGTTGTCCGGCTGATCGGAGAGTTTGAGAAAAAGGGTCTGTATGTGGGAAGCGTTGTCATCACGCAGTTTGCAGGACAGAGCGGTGCCGTACAGTTCCGTGAAAAACTGGAAAAAAGAGGCATTAAAGTATATCAGCATTATAAGATCGAGGGCTATCCGGCAAACATTCCGCTGATCGTCAGTGAGAACGGATTCGGCAAGAATGACTATATCGAGACGACCAGACCATTAGTCGTCATCACTGCACCGGGACCGGGAAGTGGAAAAATGGCGACCTGCCTCTCCCAGCTTTATCACGAGAACATCCGTGGAACAAAAGCCGGCTATGCAAAATTTGAGACATTCCCAATCTGGAATCTTCCATTAAAACATCCGGTAAACTTAGCTTATGAGGCGGCTACCGCAGACTTGAATGACGTGAACATGATCGACCCGTTCCATCTGGAAGCTTATGGAAAAACGACGGTCAACTACAACCGTGACATTGAGATCTTCCCGGTTTTGAACGCTATTTTTGAAGGGATTTATGGAGAAAATACTTATTATAAATCACCGACTGATATGGGTGTCAACATGGCCGGAAACTGTATCATCGATGACGAGGCATGCTGTGAAGCCTCAAAAATGGAGATCATAAGACGTTATTACACAGCGGTAAACAAACTGGTCAAAGAGGAAGCGACGGAAAATGAAGTTTACAAGATTGAACTTCTGATGAAACAGGCCAAGATCACAACGGACGACAGACATGTCACAGTCGCTGCAAAAAAACGTGCAGAGGAACTTGGCGTTCCAACTGCAGCAATCGAACTTTCCGATGGCTGTATCATTACGTCCAAGACATCAGATTTTCTCGGTGCGTCTGCAGCATTGCTCTTGAATGCGTTAAAATATCTGGCTGGCATTGAGCATGATGAGAAACTCATCCGCCCGGAAGCGATCGAACCGATCCAGGATCTCAAAGTCCGTTTCCTCGGTGGAAAGAATCCAAGACTTCATACCGATGAGGTATTGATCGCCCTTTCGCTCGCTGCGGTGACCAATGAAAACGCAAAGAAAGCATTAGAGCAGCTTCCGGCACTTCGGGGATGCCAGGTGCACACTTCCGTAATGCTCTCTGAAGTGGATATTAAAATTTTTAAGAAGCTGGGTGTGGATCTGACAAGTGAACCGGTGCGCAGTGGATTAAAATTGTATTAGAAATTTGTTTGTCAAAAAATACATGAAATAATTTGTGAATAATGTATAAAAACCCTTTTATAAAATAAGGTGTATGGTATAATAAGCACAAGTGATGTGATCACGAGGTAATATAGGCGGTTTGATTGTTAAGAATATAACAATCAAAACAGGCACATACATATTTTATTAGGAGGGTTTTTACAATGGCAAGATTTACGTTACCAAGAGATTTATACCATGGAAAAGGTGCTCTGGAGGCATTAAAGACATTCAAAGGAAAAAAGGCAATGATCTGTGTTGGCGGCGGCTCTATGAAGCGGTTCGGATTTCTTGACAGGGCAGAACAGTACCTGAAAGAAGCCGGAATGGAAGTTCAGTTGTTTGAAGGCATCGAACCGGATCCTTCTGTGGAAACCGTGATGAAAGGTGCAAAAGCAATGATGGAATTTGAACCGGACTGGATCATTGCGATGGGCGGCGGATCCCCGATCGATGCAGCAAAAGCGATGTGGATCAAATACGAGTACCCAGATATCACGTTCGAGGATATGTGTAAAGTATTTGGCATCCCGGCGCTTAGAAAGAAAGCTCATTTCTGTGCAATCTCTTCCACATCAGGAACAGCGACAGAGGTGACAGCATTTTCAATTATTACCGATTATGAAAAAGGTATCAAATATCCGATCGCAGATTTTGAGATTACACCGGATGTGGCAATCGTTGATCCGGATCTTGCAGAGACAATGCCACAGAAATTAGTTGCACATACTGGAATGGATGCTATGACACATGCAATCGAGGCATATGTTTCTACCGCTAACTGTGATTTTACCGATCCACTGGCATTACATGCAATCAAAATGATCCAGAATGATCTGGTTGATTCCTACAACGGAGATATGGCTAAGAGAGATTCCATGCACAATGCGCAGTGTCTTGCCGGAATGGCATTCTCTAACGCTCTGCTTGGTATCGTTCATTCCATGGCACATAAGACAGGAGCTGCATTTGCAGATTATGGTGCACATATTATCCACGGTGCAGCAAACGCCATGTATCTGCCAAAAGTTATCGCATTCAATGCAAAAGATGAGACTGCGAAGAAACGTTACGGCGATATTGCTGATTTTATGGGACTTGGCGGTGACAGCTTAGATGAGAAAGTTGCGTTACTCATTGCATACTTGCGCAAGATGAATGATGACCTTAAGATTCCACACTGCATCAAAAATTATGGCGCAGACAGCTACCCGACAGAGCAGGGCTTCGTTCCGGAAGAGGTGTTCTTAGAGAGACTGCCGGAGATCGCTGCCAATGCGATTTTAGATGCATGTACCGGTTCCAATCCTAGACAGCCGAGCCAGGAAGAGATGGAGAAGCTGCTGAAATGCTGCTACTATGATACTGAGGTGGATTTCTGATAAACCAGAGTTTAATGGACGTAGTGTTGCAGATTCTGTGGTGCTTTTATAGGTTGTGAAGGGCAGATATAAGCGCCCTCTCACAAGTCAGAATTTTATATGTTAATGAAAAAGAAAAACGGTATAAACGAAATATTATGTTTCTGTTCGCTGGACATTCCGATAAGCCTCTAAAGAGTCTTATCTCCATAGCTCACAAAGAAAATAATATTTGTTTATACCGTTTTTCTTTCATTTACGCTGTGAATGACTTGTGAGAGGACGCTTATACATGCCCGGTCAACATTATGAATCGCACCACAGAATCTGCAATTTACGTTATGGAACTCACGGTTAGTGGATGAGTGCCTATAAAGGAGGTGACGACAAAATGCAGTCATTTTCAATGTCTTGTGATTCATCGATGATAAAGGGTACACCTCCCAGAGCTTAAACTATGATTACTGCTGCTCGTAACATGGATTGACGGATTTTGAGATTGAATTTCTATGGAGTGTATATTCAAAATATTGCAGTTTCATAACTTATGAGATAATGAATGTAAAATGGACGAATATTGTTTTCGTTTTGCGTTATGGAGATGAAACTCTCCATTTGTGGAAGCCTCTGCTGAACACAAATGATCAGAGAGGTTCATCGCAATGTTTAACGCAACGAAACACAATATTCGTCCATTTCACATTCATGTTTTCGTAAACATGTCAGACTGCAATATTTTGTTCATAACCGAAATTATAAAATTCAATCTAAAAATCCGTAACACCACCTACAGGCGGCAGTTCATAAGTGAAACTCCGCTTACTCCTGATAGATTTTGATGATGTCTTTCACCACTGCAACCAGTTTCTCGTAACTCATCGACGAAGTATCCAGACAGAAATCGTAATTTCTCGCATCATTCCATGCATTGCCCGTATAGTACTTATAATAGTCTGCACGGTATTTATCAATCTTTGCGATCTTCTTCTCCGCCTCTTTTGCAGAGATACCATTCTGGTCAACGACACGCCTGATACAGTCCTCCAACGGTGCGTAGAAAAATAAACGGATCACATCCGGATTGTCTTTTAAAACATAATCTGCACAGCGGCCAATGATAATGCATGACTCCTGTGCGGCAAGATCCTTGATAACCTTTGCCTGATAATTGAAAAGATTGTCATCTGATACAAAATCACTGCTTTCCGGCGGAAGTACTCCACCTTTATATGGATTCTTTTTTAAGATATTAAACAGGAGTGGTGACTTTTTCATTTTCTCATCCACTTCGCCAAACAATGCCTCATTGATTCCACTCTCATCAGATGCCATTCTTAAGATTTCTCTGCTATAACAGTTAATGCCAAGATCTTTTGCCAGTAAATTGCCAAGTGTCTTACCACCACTGCCGTAGCTTCTCGCAATTGTAATTACAGTTTTTTTCATATCCTGCCCCAGCCTTTCTGCAATTCTTTCTTTCAGTATACACCTCTCTGCCCAAAAAGTGTACCTCATATCCACATTTACATCGTCTGTTATTCACCAAGATATGCCTTCTTAATGGAATCATTGTTCATCATTTCCTTTGCATCTCCGGACAACACAATATTGCCGGTCTCTAATACATAGGCACGATCTGCGATTGCAAGTGCTTTTTTTGCATTCTGCTCTACAAGCAGTACTGTTGTTCCACTTGCAGAAATCTCCCGGATAATATGGAAAATTTCTTCTACAAGAATCGGAGAGAGTCCCATGGAAGGTTCATCCATTAAAATGATCTTCGGCTTTGACATCAGTGCGCGTCCCATAGCAAGCATCTGCTGTTCGCCACCGCTCAGTGTTCCGGCAAGCTGGTTTTTTCGCTCCTCCAGACGCGGGAAGCTCTTGTATACACGTGCCAATGTCTCCTCGATCTCTTTTTTATCTTTTCTGGTATATGCGCCTAATTTCAGGTTTTCGTACACAGATAATTCTGCAAACACACGTCTTCCTTCCGGTACATGTGCCATTCCCATGGATACGATCTTATGTCCCGGAATTTTGCTGATATCTTTGCCCTCAAAAATAATCTCTCCGGCTTTCGGCTGAAGCATTCCAGTGATGGTCTGTAACGTTGTGGTCTTTCCAGCTCCGTTGGCACCGATCAATGCAATGACTTCGCCCTCATTTACTTCAAAGGAAATACCTTTAATGGCCTGGATCACACCATAATATACTTCCAGATTTTTTACCTCAAGCATTGCCATAATAACGTCCTCCTATTCACCCAGATATGCCTTGATAACCTGTGGATCATTTAATACATCACTGGTTTTTCCCTGTGCTAACACCTGTCCGAAGTTCAACACCGTAAGTTCCTCACAGATTCCTGACACAAGCTTCATATCATGTTCGATCAGAAGAACCGTCATGTCAAACTCATCCCTGACAAAATGGATCGTTTCCATCAGTTCTTTTGTTTCATTTGGATTCATACCTGCTGCCGGTTCGTCAAGCAGTAATAATTTTGGATTTGTCGCAAGTGCACGGGCGATCTCCAGTTTTCTCTGTTTACCATAAGGAAGATTGGATGCAAGGAAATCAGCCTCTTGATCCAGATCAAACACTTTCAGAAGTTCCATTGCCTTTTCATTCATCTCTGCTTCCACTTTGCGGTATTTTGGCAGACGCAGGATTCCTGTCAATGTAGAATAAGGCATTTGATTATGTAAACCTATTTTGACATTATCCAGAACAGACTGCTCTTTGAAAAGCCGGATATTCTGGAACGTTCTGGCAATTCCCTCTTTATTGATCTCCACCGTCTTTTTGCCAGTAATGTCTTTTCCGTCCAATGTGATGGTTCCATCGGTTGGTGTATACACACCTGTCAGCATATTAAAACAGGTCGTTTTTCCTGCACCGTTTGGTCCGATCAGTCCATATAACTGTCCCTTTTCAATTGTAATGTTGAATCCGTCTACCGCACGAAGTCCACCAAAGGAGATCCCAAGATTTTTTACCTCTAATAATGCCATATTATGCTGCCTCCTTTTTTGCTGACTTTTTGAATTTTGCTGCGATACGCTGTCTCATCTCAATACATTTTGGTGCCCAATTGAAAAGCATCATTACGATCAGAACGATGGAGTAGATCAACATACGATAATCCTTCAGTCCACGGAGCACCTCCGGAAGCAGTGTTAAAATGACTGCTGCAATGATCGATCCACGGAAGCTTCCCATGCCGCCTAATACGACAAATACCAGGATCATGATGGACATATTGTATCCAAAGTTTGTCGGAGTTGCTGTAACGGTAGAAAGATTATGCGCATAAAGCACACCGCCTGCACCCGCGATCGCTGCGGAAATGGTAAATGCCATCAGTTTGAACTTTGTTATGTTGATACCGACAGATTCTGCTGCGATCCGGTTGTCACGGATTGCCATCACTGCACGGCCGGTTCTGGAATTTACAAAATTATATACGATAAATAAAATGACCAGGATCATGATCACACCGGCTGTGAAACTTGATAAATGAGGAATTTTTGCAATTCCCTTTGCCCCATTGATCAGCCAGATACCATCTTCGCTTAACTCGATCTTATTTCCATCCGAGATAGCAAAATGGAATCCATTCTCATCTTTTGCAATATATAAAACATTAATGACATTTTTGATGATCTCACCAAAAGCAAGCGTTACGATCGCAAGATAGTCGCCACGGAGACGAAGCACCGGAATACCAATGAGGAATCCAAAAAATGCTGCTGCGATAGTTCCAACTGCAATTGCGATCAAAAACAGAATCACTTCATTCTGAATGCTGTCCTGTAACAGTTTTGTGCAGAATGCACTGGAAAATGCTCCCACACACATAAATCCGGCATGACCGATACTAAGCTCGCCCAGATAACCGACACAGAGGTTTAAACCAATTGCCACGATCGAATAGGTACACATTGGAACAAGAAGTCCCTGCATCAGGGAGGACATGTTGCCGGTTGTGATCATAGTCTGTACAATTATGTAAACCACAATGACCATAGCAAATGTAATGATATGATCTTTTGTACTTTTTTTCATTGATTTCAAATTTAACTTTGCCATATCTGCCACCTACACTTTCTCATGAACCTGTTTGCCCAAAATTCCCGAAGGCTTCACGAGAAGCACAATGATCAGGACTGCAAACACGATCGCATCGGATAACTGGGACGAGATATATGCGCGGCCTAAGATCTCGATCACACCAAGAAGGATCCCTCCGATCAATGCTCCCGGAATGGAACCGATTCCTCCGAATACTGCGGCTGTGAACGCCTTGATACCAGGCATTGCACCCGTATACGGTGTCAGTGTCGGATAAGCGGAACAGAACAGTACGCCTGCTACCGCTGCAAGACCGGAACCAATTGCAAATGTCAGGGAGATCGTTGCATTTACATTCACACCCATTAACTGTGCTGCATCTTTATCCTCAGATACTGCAAGCATTGCCTGACCGGCTTTGGTTTTCTTGATAAAAAGCATCAGTGCAGCCATGATCACAACACATGCCAGAAATGTAACAATTGTTGTACCGGAGATTGTGAGTGCTCCACCTGCCAGTTTCAATGCCGGAAGTGTTACAACATTTGTAAATGATCTGGTGTCAGCGCCAAAGATCAGTAATGCTGCATTCTCTAAGAAATAGCTGACACCGATGGCTGTGATAAGAACTGCCAGAGGCGCTGCCTTTCTGAGTGGTTTGTATGCGATCTTTTCAATCACAATGCCGAGTACGGTACACACGATAATAGAAAGTACCACTGCCGGGACCGCTCCCCAGCCCTGTCCGCTCATTGTCATAAAGACAATATAGCAGCCTACCATAATAACATCACCGTGTGCAAAGTTTAACATTTTTGCGATACCATAAACCATGGTGTATCCCAATGCGATAATTGCATAGACACTACCGAGGCTGATACCGTTGATCAGGTAGGATAAAAAATTCATAACTACACCTCTGTCTTTCTGTTAATTTACTACGTTAAAACATTACTTTTTCACATCAAGGATTATAACATATAAAATACCTGTATACAATCTTTCTGTTAAAAAGAAGGTGTCATACGGCAGCCCTAGCCACCGTTGACACCCTCTGGGGGAAACTGATCACCCTTATTTTCATTGTATCATTATCGCAGATTACATTGCTGTATAAGCACCGTCTTTGATCACCATAGCCTTTGGAGCTTTACTTACTTCTCCGGTAGCTTCCCATGTCATGCCATCACCTGTCAGACCATCTACAGAAATCTTTGTCATAGCCTCTGTCAGAGCTGTTCCGATATCAGATACGCTCATATCCGGTGTTACGCCAGCTTCCTCGATTGCAGCTTTGATCGCATAAATTGCATCATATGCATCTGCACCGAACTGGTTTGGTGTATCACCGTAAAGCTCTTTGTATTTGGATACAAATGCCTGTGTCTTCTCATCATCTGCATCTGCAACGAATGGTGTTAATAACATTAAACCTTCTGCTAAAGATGTATCAAAGTTTTTCACATCAAGGATACCGTCCATACCATCACATCCGAAGAATGTCGGTTCATAGCCCATTCCGTTTGCCTGATTTAAAATGATGGAAGCCTCTGTATAGTAGATTGGAAGGAATACCAGATCAGCACCTTCACTCTGTGCTTTCTGTAACTGTGTGGAGAAGTCTGTCTTGGAATCTGCTGTGAAAGCTTCCTCTGCGACAACCTCAAATCCCTGATTTGCTGCTTCTTTTACGAATGTAGCTTCAATACCGGATGAATATACATCAGAGCTGTCATAGATAACTGCTACTTTTGTTGCAAGTTTGTTCTCACCAATGTACTGTGCGGAAGCTGTTCCCAGATTCGGGTCTGTAAAGCATGCCTGGAATACATTGTCGTTTTCAATGACATCTGTGGAAGAAGCGGATGGTGTGATCTCAAACATACCATCTTCTGCTGTCTTATCTGCAACTGCAATACATGGAGTTGTTGTAACAGTTCCCATCAGAACCTGCATACCCCAGTCTTTTAAAGAGTTATAAGCATTGACAGATTTCTCTGCATCGCTCTGGTCATCTTCTGCTTTGAATTCTACCTGATATCCATTGATACCACCTGCTTCATTGATCTCATCTACTGCGATCTGTGCGGCATTCATAACTGCAGAACCATAAATTGCTGCTGCACCTGTTGTAGGTCCGATACCACCGATCTTAAATACGCTTCCATCTGCCGCGCTGTCTGTGGAACCGCTCTCCGTTGATGCTGCGCTTCCTGTGCTTCCTGTATCTGCGGATGATCCACATCCTGCGAATGTGCCAACTGCCAATGCAGCTGCTAAAAACATACTCACTGCTTTCTTCATAATAATCCTCCTTGTTTGCGAAGCAAAAATTAAATTTTATTGAGATAATTTAATTTCTTCTTCTCAACTTTCTTTTTCTTGTAGAGAATCTTATCAAATTTTCTTTTTATGCACAATATTCAGAATCACCTAAATTATTGATGTATTTTAACGTCAACTTATGCAATTTACTCATTATGATAACTTGCAGTTATAGCTTTTATGCAGGTGTGTCATACTATACGATTTTTACGCATAAATATAGTGCTGTATCATATGTTCCAGCTTCTCTCCGCATCCCGCGTAATTGGCTTCCATAGCCAGTGATTCCATCAGATGTTCCTCCAGATACCGCTCTAAAAAGCTGTTGCGGAATTCATTTTCCATCTCTCCGACTTTGCTCTCCTCCTCATGCTGTAGATAATATGCAAGTGCAAAAAAATTTGGCGACCGCCATTCCGATGTATCTTCCAGCAATGCCTGCAGATTTTCCAACTCGCTCCGCAGCATGATCAGATTGATCTTGTCCATATTTGCCGCCATATTTTTCAGTCCGTCGGCTGTGGACTTAAAATCCGGATCATCCTCCCGGATACTGCACTCATGGAAGATCTGATCCAAATGTCCGTTCAGTCTGTCGAGATCTCGCTTCACATCCTCAATGGGAATCTCGTTCATGTCTTCCATCATATTGATCAGTCCGCGCCTTGCAACTGCCATATGTTCCTGCGAATCGACATACCCCTGACGCAGGTTTCCACCGAGTTCTAATGCGTCCTTTAATTCTTTCATCTGGACTTCCACCTGTTTTTTGTCCAGTTTACTCGCCAGCAGTTCTTTGCGGAGTTCTTTTACCTCGCGCGTCAGTTCCGCCACACGTTTCTGTTCCTCTGTCTTCTCTCCGAAAATCATGTCTGTCTTCTCCTCTTCCACAACCTGCGAACATTCAACTAATATTCTCTGCTTAGTATAATCCAAGACAGCAAAACAGGCAATTGCGGCTTTCCGCAACTGCCTGTCTGCTTACTCTAATAACTCTGATGTATAATGCACGCCGTCTTTGTCATATAAATCTGTCAGTTCTAACCCCGGATCTGTGTAATAGAGCACACTGTTCTCTCCAAAAATCGTCTGGATACCGTTTTCTGCGAGATTTTTTACCGCCTCTGTATCCATCATATCAGCGATGTAAACCGGGCTTACCTTCAAAATGAGTTCTGCACAGCTGATGTCGTCCGCATAAGCTGCCATATTATTGACTGCGGACTTACACAGTCCGTCTGCGGTATCTGCATAACGGGTCCTGATATCACCGCTCTTAAATTCATAATAATGATATTTTTCCTTGTCCGACATCGGATAATTGTGCAGACTGACAATGCTTTCCGCCCCATTATAATGCATGACACCGGCAGGATAAATGATATTCCCCTGCCTGTCATATATATTGAAAGAATAATCAGCATTTTCCTCTGCTGTCCCGGAAGTATCCGGACCGGCATTTAATTTCGTAATAGCAGAAGTCAGATCCAGATTTCTCGTAAATCCATCATAGCTTGTCAGCGAACCCAGTGTATAACCGTTCTCTATCATGACATCCGCCACATAATCAGTAATGAAAGCGTTTTTCATCCACGAAAAATCAATGAAATCCGAAATAAAATTCTTCTCTGCAAAAGCAAGGTAATCGTCGGATACAGACAATTTTACCTGATTGCCGCCGAGCAGTTCGACGTTCACGCCAGACGGATCATTGCTGTAAGCAGCCACCTCTGAAAAATAAGCTGCCACTTCCCCATTCTGGTAAGCATCATAGTTAACTGTCTCAGAGTCATCATTACAGAAAAACAGATTGTCATATTCTGTATACACAGGCGCAAGATAAATTGCCCGGTTTCCGGTCTCTGCGATCAGCTCAAAAGCATGGTATAATGCATCATCCACAACCATTGTCTCATTCGGGTGCCGGTTGAGATCATACACGTTTGTGATTCCTTCAAACGATTCATCCATACTGAACATTTTATAGGCTTTTACAATGGAATCTGTGTAGAGCAGCGTCAGCGCTTTTTTTTCTGCGGTGGCATTTACGCCCGCTGCTCCAACATAATAGCGGAAGATATAATCATCGCCACAATGAATTTCAGCGGATGAACCCACTTCAATGTTTGTCCATCCGCTGTCATTTGACATCAATCCATTCAGTGCATACATAAATGCGCCTGAAGCAATGACCAGCAATACGATCACTGCGATAAATCTCTGTCTTGTATTTTTCTCCGAAAGCTCCACCTTCTGAACCGGTCTCACATTCGGAGTATGGTTTCTGCTGCCACCTCTGACGGTTCTTCCCATATCTTAAATAAACACTGCTGCAAGTGCTAACAGGAACAATGCAAGAATGACTGCAAGTACAATAAATCCTGCAATGGCACCCTTTTTGCACATCTTGTAGTTACGATAATGTCTGTGTTTCTTAAAGATCATCGCTGCGATAATACCGATGACCGGAAGTAAGAACGAAAGCAGTGCGTACCATGCGCTTCCTGTATCATGAAGTGGTGGAAGCTGGATCTCATCATGTGCAATATTGTCATGATGTTCTTCTGGTCTTGGTGCATCTTTGTCTAAAATCGTAATTGTTTTTAAAGGCACATTCTTCTCACGCGTAGCTTTGTATTCTTCAATCTCTTTCTTATTACCAAATACCCAGTGGTCATGACCGATACAGACTAACTCCGGTTTGTCTGTACTGTAATCATGAATGGATGGATCATAAGTAAACAGCACTTTATTTTTCTCTAACTGTGGATCCGGGATCGGGATCGCAGAGATCAGAGAATGTGTATACGGATGCAGTGGGAAGTTGAACAACTCTTCTGCATCTGCGATCTCCACAATATCACCCTTATAAATAACGGCGATACGGTCAGAGATAAATCTCACGATGGAAAGGTCATGTGCGATAAATAAATATGTTAAGTCTTTTTCTCTCTGGAACTTTTTCAGTAAGTTCAATACCTGTGCACGAATAGATACGTCAAGTGCAGAGATTGGCTCATCAGCAACAACAAGTTCCGGTTCCATTACCATGGCACGGGCTAAACCGATACGCTGACGCTGTCCACCTGAGAACTCATGTGGGTATCTTGTCAGATGTTCCGGCAAAAGCCCTACTTCGTTGATCATTTCCTCAACTTTACGCACACGGTCTGCCTCATTCTCATATAAATGGAAGTTATACAGACCTTCGGATACGATGTAGTCGACAGTTGCACGCTCATTCAGGGAAGCTGCCGGATCCTGGAATACCATCTGGATGTTACGGATGACTTCACGATCCAGAGATTTTGGGATTTTCCCGGAAATACGCACACCTTTGTACAAAATCTCTCCGTTTGCCAATGGGTTGACACGGATGACTGCACGGCCGATGGTTGTCTTACCGGAACCGGACTCTCCTACTAAGGAGAATGTTTCTCCCTTGTGAATATCAAATGTCGCATTTTTTACAGCGCGGACAGCGTTATCGCCCTTGCCAAAAGTAATATCTACATTTTTTAAAGATAATAATACTTCTTTACCATTTTCATCAATCGGACCATGCTCTGGTAAATGAGAAGCATGCTCCTGGTTTTCTGTGTTTCGATTTAGTTTAGACACGATCTAAATCTCCTATATATTGAATGCTTTAACAAGTTTCTCATGAATGTTCTGGATTCCTTCCGGTTTTTCAACCTTTGGAGCATCCGGGTGTAACAGCCATGTTTTGGCGTAATGCGTATCTGTTACTTTGAACATTGGTGGTTCCTCTAAGGTATCGATCTTCATACAGTATGGGTTACGCGGTGCAAATGCATCGCCGACGATACTGTTGTAGAGCGAAGGTGGTGTACCTGTGATCGAGTAAAGAGTTGTATTTCTCTCAGCCAGCTGTGGCAGGGAAGAAAGTAATGCCCATGTATATGGATGACGCGGGTCATAGAATACCTCTTCTACCGTACCAACCTCTACGATCTGTCCTGCATATAAAACTGCAACACGGTCTGCGATATTGGCAACCACACCTAAATCATGTGTAATGAATACGATTGTATAATTGAATTCTTTCTGTAAATCCTTTAACAGTTTTAAGATCTGTGCCTGAATGGTAACATCAAGCGCTGTGGTAGGCTCATCACAGATTAAGATCTTTGGCTGACAGGACAGTGCGATCGCGATAACGATACGCTGTCTCATACCACCGGAATACTGGAATGGATAATCATCAAAACGTGCTTCCGGATTTGGGATACCAACCTTGTCCATCAGATCAAGTGCACGAAGTCTTGCCTCGTTCTCGGTACAATCCTGATGTTTCATGATGACAGATGTGATCTGTTTTCCAATCGTGATAATTGGGTTTAAGGATGTCATAGGATCCTGGAATACTGTAGCAATCTTCGTACCACGGATCTGGCTCCAGTCTCTTCCATCTTTGATATTTGCAAGGTTTAAGATACATGTTCCATGTAATCTCTCACTGTTCTCATCCAGATATTTTACGCGGAATGTAACTTTATCAAAAACAGCATTTCTCTGCTCTTCATCATTCAGATCCACGCCAAGCTGCATTGCCTCTTTTAATGCATCCAGCAGCGCATTGTTCTGCTTCATACGCTTGCGGAAACCAAAACGTCCGACAGAAAGATATACCTCTTTTGCAAGGATCTCATTTCTCGCTTCTGTCTCTGCTGAGATCGCTTCGCTGACTTCCTTCGCATGTTTTGCCTTAAGCTCTGCCATCTTCCTATCAAATTCCTGATTGTATGCGGTATCATGTGCCAGACTATTTGCACGCTCTTTTACCTTCTGCTCATGCTCTTTCTCGAATGCCTTGATTTTTGTATCCAATTCGGAGATTTTCTTTCCAGCCTCTTTGATCTTATCCTTCTCTTTGGATGGATCGTAAGTCTGTTTCAAGTTGAAGGTATTCGTTCTCTCATGTTTTAACTCAAGGAGTTCTTTTTCATACACTTCTGCTTCTTCCTTGCTTATATCGGCTCTTCTTCTCTTTTCAGACTCTAACTCAAGGATTGCTTTATAAGTGTCTGCACCAAACTCCAGTCTGGAATACTCGTCTAATTTTTTCTTATTCTCTGCGATGACTTTCTTTGCATTGTCATTTAATTTTACAACAGTGTCGGAAAGCTCCTCATCACTGAAAATAATCTTGCCGTTATCAATAAATCCGTTGCTGTCTAACATTCCTGCAAATGTTTTTGTAAAAACAGATTTACCGGAACCGGACTCTCCTACGATCGCAATGGATTCATTCTCATAAATATCCAGTGACACTCCACGGATAGCAGTAAGCACCCTGCCCCTCACATGGAATTTCACGATCAAATCTTTTACTGATAATAATACTTTTCTATCTTCCATCTACCTAACCTCTACATGTGTGTTCTCGGATCAGATGCATCACCAAGGTTCTGTCCAACGACATATAAAACAATCGTGATGATAGAAGCAACGACTACCGGGCTCCAGAACTCGAACTGCCAGCCAGGGGTAAGCATCGCACTTTCTGACTCGTAAATCAATCTACCAAGTGACATATCTGACATACCCATACCGATATATGCTAAGAACACCTCATAAGAAATATAGGAAGGGATCTCTGTTGCTGCCAGTGTTACAATAACAGATGTCATAAATGGAAGAATATTCTTCATTGCGATCTTAAGTGTACTCGTTCCCAGACATTTGGATGCAAGGTTGTACTCTCTGTCTCGGATGATCACTACCTGTGTACGGATAAAGTATGCGATTCCAAGCCATCCGGTAATGGTCAGCGCCAGTACCATGGTCCAGAAACCAGCTTTAAACAACATAACCATAACGGCGATCAATAAAATGTATGGAATGTTTGCAAGAATGTTATATACCTCCTGCATAAAAACATCCACTTTCTTTGAAAATCCCCAGATAGATCCGACAACAACACCAACGGAAAGGTTGATCGCTGCACAGATAAATGCAAGGGAAATGGAAATCCTTGATCCAAACCATACGGCATCGAATGTAGACTGTCCGGCTGCACCGGTACCTAAGATCCAGTGAATGTTCATTCCCAGACGTTCGATCGCTGCAGATGGTGACAAGTGTTTAGTTGTCGCATCCATTAAGTTACCAAACTTATCATATTCCACAAATAATGGGTAAAGGTAAGTGAATGCGATCAACACACCCAGAATCGCCAAAATAATAATATTAATCTTTTTCTTAAAAAATACACGGAATACAGAATGCCAGTAAGAATATCTTGGCGCTGTAATCTTTTCTGATTCCAGATCACTGTGGTCTACCGGAGCGAATAATTCTTCCTCCGGCATACCGAACTTTTCTAAATCCTGACTCATTTCTAATTACCTGTCCTTTGTTGAGAATGAAATTCTAGGATCAACCATTGCCATTAGGACATCACCTAAAATAAGGGATGTGACTGTTAAAATCGCATAGAACAGTGTTCCACCGACAATAACACCATTATCATATTTGTTGATAGCCTCTGTTAATAAGTTACCAATACCTGGAACGACATACACACGCTCTGTGATGATCGCTCCTGTCAATGCTCCAAGCACTGCCGCAGGGATTCCCTGAATGATCGGGATCGCTGCGTTCTTCAAAATATGTCTGGTGAAAATCTCACCCTCTGTCAGACCACCGGATCTTGCGAATTTGACATAGTCCGAATTCATCTGGTCGATCATATAACGTCTTATCCACTTCATCAGATTTGCTATGGATGGAAGTGCTAACGATACGATCGGCAATATATACATCAGTCTGCTCGGCGATTCCATATCAAAGGTTGTCGGCAGGCCAAAGCTTCCGCCGATCGCCTTGAACAGGAAAATATACGCAAGTGATGGTACTGCGATAATAAATACAATATAAAGCGTACCGATCTTATCGACCAGTCTGTCTTTCTTTCTCGCCATAAGGATGCCCAGCGGCACACCGATCAGATAAGACATGATAACTGCGATCAGTCCGATCACAAAGGAATAACCCACTTTGGATTTTCCTGTTTTGTATGTTGCAACATTGGTGTAGTCATCTTCATAACGGTCTGCATACAATAAGCTGGATTCTCTGGAACCCTGCATATAGGTTGCAGTGTGCAGATTGTCCGCACTCTCCTCCACAAGACCGGTTGGATAGGTGACAGTTGATTTTATATAAGATCCCTGATGGCTTGTCATCGTACTGAATACATCCACTCCCTGATTTACCGTGTAGGATGTTCCAAGATTGATCGTCACAATATTCTGATGAACAAACGGAAACTTGGAATCAAAATACAGTAAATACTTGTGTGTTGTACCATTGCCAATGATCGCCGGTGAGAATTTTTCCCCACCATAGACAGGATCATGTAACGTAAAGGTGAGACCTCTCTCACCTACGATGTCTTCTACATTATTAATATCATCAATTGTTATTAAATTTGCAAAATATTTTCCCATACGGGATGCCAATGGGACATCTTTATACGCAAAAAGCTGCTGCTGGCCACCGTCGGCATACTTCTTCTTGTTCATCATGACGGCGTCTTTGCGGACTACCGTGTATCCCTGAGACTTATAATACTTTGTGAATTTTTTGACATATTCACTGACCTGCTCAGAATCCTGTGCCTTGGTTCTTCCGAAACCAACCACTGCAGATCGCTCTTCCTCTGTTAATTCTCCACTGCTTACAAGTTCATTCAGCCAGTCAGAGTAGGTGACATAATCCAGATAACCATAATCTTCCCATTTAGAGTATTTATAGGCAACTCTTGCATTATTACTTGTATGTGAATATTTTGTATCCCCTGCAAAAACAAGGTTTCGGTCTAACATTGTGTAGATCATGATCATGACCAGCGCCACAACGATCACGATAGACACCAGTCCATGTAATATACGTTTTAATAAATATTTTGTCATAATTGTTCACTCATCAATAGTGCAGGGGAGCGGGGAATCCCCGCTCCGATGCAGTGTTGTTATTTCGTAGATACGATTAATAAATACCGATAGATTTGATCATGTATCCGGCATATTCTGGCTGGAATGTATCCAGATAAGATGCAGGATCACCATAGTCAGGACCCCATCCGGATAAGTCACAGAAGTCATAGTTCATTTCGTAACCATAGTTCATGTAATATCCGCTGTAGTACCAGTCTGTGTTATCTGCTGCTGCAATTAAGTTTACCTGGACAAGTCCCTGTGTAGAAGCTTCGATAGACTGTTTCAGAGAGTTTGCTCTGTTTGTAAATACTTCACTGGAAGAAGCATATACAACATCCATCTGGATTGGGTTGTCAGCATCGATCGTAAGACCATCTGCTGCTAACTCTTCTACTGCCTGACTCATTTCTTCCCAGGAGTTATCTGCATTGTACCATCCGTCATATCCGTCGGAAGAACCGGCACCCTCGTTAGCTGTTGGATCCCATACTGTGATCTTCACGCCGTCAGCATCGATCTGATCCTGTACGATCTGTCCATAGTATGTTCCAGCCGGATATGTTTTTTCTGTTCCGTTGATATCAACTGTTACTTCTTCTTCCAAAGTAACAAAGTTACCCGGTGTGTAAGAGTTTCTCATAGAAGCATATTTCAGATCATCACCAACCTGCTGTGCAAGATAAGCACCACGATCCAAGCCCATAGCAAGTGCTCTACGGAAGTGGACGTTCTGCATAGCCTGTTTTGTTCTTGCAGCATCTTCCTCTGTCTGTGAAGAAACTGCTTTTGTTGTATCGTTTGCGTTTGCAAACTGGTTACGGTTGATATTGAAGAAACCGCTGTATGTTGTTGCATCTGTAAGTGCTACATATGCATAATCATCAAAGTTTCCATCCGCTTTTGCTGCTGCAACAGAAGCTGTGTTAAGACTTGTTCCATCTACAACACCTGCGATTGCATCGTTATATGCTTTTGTCGCATCAGAACCATCATTGTATACCCATGTCAGTGTATGGATATTGATGTGATCTGCATTCCAGTAGGACTCGTTAGCCTGGAATACGATTGTGTTCTTGGATGTAAAGTTCTTAACAACGTATGGTCCGCAATATGCGATAGAATCAGAATCCTTACCATATGTGTAATCTGCTGCATCCGGATCATACTCAACACCAAACTTACCACCCATGGATTCATAGAAGGATCTGTTCATTGGAGCAAATACGTTGTAACCGAGCATTGTTGTGAAGTATGTGCAAGGAGCTTCCAGATCATACTCTAATGTGTAATCATCAACCGCTTTTACACCGACCTGTGAGAAGTCTGTTACTTCACCGGAGATGTACTGGGATGCATTTGTGATGATACCTTCGATCAGGTACTCAAGACCACCCTGGGCATCCATCATATGCTGCATTCCGGCAACAAAGTCATCTGCTGTCACATCAGCAACTTTTCTGCCCTGGGAATCAACCCATGTAGCACCTTTGCGAAGATGGAATGTGTAAGTTAATCCGTCATCAGATACTTCATAGCTCTCTGCTAATGCAGGCTGTAAAGTTCCCTCTCCATCATACTCCATTAATCCATCGTATGTGTTCACGATTGCTTCAGCATCTACAGACTGAGAAGTTGCAAGAATATCCCATGTGGTAGGATCCTGTGTATATAACTGATAATTATAAGTATCTTTGAGCGTGTAACCCTGCTCCTCTAAGTAAGATTTTGCCCATGCTTCATACTCACCTGTTCCTTTTAACTCAGCCCATTTTGCTCTCATTGTGCTGACATCGGAAGCTTTGATCAGCTCTGTTGTGACAACTGCATTATGGTATCTGTCCATATCGTTGCCCCACAGTGTATAGTCAAATGTGTAAGGAGCTACACGTGAGATGGAATAGTTACCACCCTTTGACTGTAATGGAAGCATAACGCCTGATTCCATTAACTTTGCTTCTGCGATTGCTTCAAGTGCAAATTTCTCAGAAACGGTTTCAGCTTCATCAGCTTTCTGGTAAGCTGCCCAAAAATCACCGAGTTCTTTGTCATACAGCTCTGCAGATACTTCTTCATAATTAGCCGGAGCTACTGCTTCTTCGCTGCTGCCTGATTCTGTACCGGCTTCTGTGTCTTCGACAGCATTTGCATCATCTGCGGCATTGTTCTTATTGCCACATGCAGTCATGCTGACTGTCATAGCAAGTACAAGCATAAGGCTTACTACTTTTTTCTTCATAATATTTCCTCCTGTAGAAATAATCTATATAAACGCTTATGCGCTTATAACATAATTTTTCCTGTTTCTCTGCGGTAAAAAACGTATTCTGATCCGGGCTTTCAATTTCAATGTGTTATCATTGCGCCACGTTATCGTGCTAAATTATTTTTTTACAACCAAAAAAAGTGCCAACAGACTTTTCCGTCTATTGCACTCACTAGATACAAGTGTCTTTTTCCCGCGTACAACACTTCTTCTATTATACATGCATCTGCGATTTTGTCAATAGTTTTTCTTTTGTCACTTTCTTCCTTATACACACGTTTTATCATATATTTTCCCGCTGTTTTCTCTCCCATCGTTTCTTTATTACAGCTTAATTACAGCTTATTGCAATGCCTCTGTCTCCTCATATCTCTTTAAGCTTTTATCGCTTTACTTATGTACTGTATTATCTCGATATTAGAGTATTGCCTTAATATGTATTATACAAAACAGTCGACATTTGTCAACAGAAATTTGTTTACCAAGAAACATTTTTCTCGTTGACATAGTAAAAAAAGAGCAGGGATGCCCCATATTAGGGGCCTTTCCCTGCTCTTTGTCTCTATTCATTTTCCCGACTAACTTTTACAGACATCCGCCTGTCAAAATCTGTTATCTATTAAACGCCTTTTTTTCGAATTTGTCAACCAGCTTTTCCATACATCCATCTTCAAAAGGACTATTTAACCCTGCTTCCACGATCACATTGGTAAAGAAATCACGTGCGGAAAGATTACAGAGTTTATAGTAATTCTTCCATGCTTTTTCAAAGTCTTCATCCATCATGACTTTGAACTGCATCGCACACACACTTGCAAGACAGTAATCAATATAATAGAACGGGCTGCCAAAAATGTGCGGCTGTTTCTGCCAGAAGCCGCCTTGTCCAAAGAAAGGATCTTCTTCGTAATCCATGTGCGGGCGGTAAACTTTTTCCAATCCTGCCCAGACTGCCTTGCGTTCTGCCGGTGTCATCTCCGGTTTTTCGTACACAATGTGCTGGAACTCGTCCACCATACATCCGTATGGGACAAACGCAGCGGAATCTTCCAGATGCATTTTCAGGTAATCGTCTTTCCGGTCGCCAAAAAATAATTCCATCCAGTTATAGGTGAAGTACTCCATCGACATGGAGTGGATTTCCGCTGTCTCCATTGTGATATCGGCGAACTCACGGATCTCTTCGTCTCTTAACAGATATCCCTGGAATGCATGGCCACATTCATGGGTGATGACGTCCACATCTCCGCTTGTTCCGTTGAAGTTTGCAAAAATAAACGGAGACTTGAAATTTGGAATATAGGTCATATAGCCGCCCTGACGCTTTGTTTTTCTTCCGAGCACGTCAAAAAGTTCGTTCTCCATCATGAAATCAAAAAATTCCTTTGTCTGCGGAGACAGTTCACTGTACATTTTCTGTCCTGCCGCAAGGATCTCCTCCGGTGTTCCAATCGGCGCAGGATTTCCATTCGTGAAATAGACATCTGTATCAATATAAGAAAGCTTCTCCACGCCAATACGCTGTCTGCGCTGCTCGTGGAGTTTATTGGCAAACGGGACAAAGTATTCCTTCACCTGTTTCCGGAAATTTTCGACCATTTCCTTGTCATAACAGTTGCGGTTCATACGGTAATAACCAAGCTCCACATAATTCTCATAGCCAAGCTGTCTTGCCTGCTCGGTTCTGTTTTTCACCATCTTATCGTAAATCTCGTCGATCTCATCTGTAACAGACAGGAAATAGTCACTGACTGCCTTCCATGCTTTTCTTCTCAACTCACGGTCCGGGCTGGTCTGGAACTTTCTCATGAGAGACAGATTGTAAACTTCTCCCTCGAAAGGAATCTTCGCTGTAGCGATCAGCTTACTGTAACGGCTGCTCAATGCATTTTCTTCCTGCATTAACGGAATGATCTTCTCGTCAAAAGCCTTGTTTGCGATCTCGATATTTTTAAATGTCACTTTTCCGATCTTACTCTCCAGATAGTCTCTGTAAGGAGAATCATAAAGTACTTTTCCGTATTCATTCTCATACTGGCTGATGATCGGTCCGACCTCATCATAAAAATCGCTTTCTTTCTCATAAAATTCATCGGTCGTATCAATGTCATGGCGGATCATTGCAAGTTCCATGCTTGTCTGCACATCCGCGGTAAATTTATAGTACTCCCGGTGGATCTCAAACTGCTCCTCTCCGCTTTTTGCATTCTTCGTGCGCTCGATAATGCTCTTATACTCTTTTTCTACTTCTTCCATATCAATGCGTTTGTATGGCATTTCTGAAAATTTCATAGTTCCCCTGCTTTCTGTATATACATCCTGTCTATACTGTTTTCTTCTCAACCATTCTATGATATTCCCGGATTTTTTGCAATGAAACCTTGTGTTTTTCCTTTCACAATTTCACAAAATAGACTATAATAACTTTACTTTCTAAAAAATTATATTCCGAGGTTTTATATGATCACAGCAGAAGATATTTTAAATATGAATTTTTATAAAAAAGAAAAATTTACCGGAAGTTACAAGGGCATGCGCTACCTTGTAAAAAAAGAAAAAGATGACGCTGAAAACGATATTTTCCGCGCCACCGTCTGGCCTGGACCTTATAATTTTTCAACCACTCCCGACGATCAGAAAATTTCCGCCACTTTTCCATTCACAGAAGAAGGTAGACAGCAGGCTGTCGACTGGATGAATGAGCAGTGGCGCTCCAGAAGTGAGTGGGGTATTATTATGCATTCGTGAAGAACGATTGCTTTTCTACATCAAAACCAGCATTTATAATAATACCAATGCGGTTTTATTTTTCGAATCTCTCCTCCATTGTCTCCGTATCCCTGCCAGCTCCAGCCCGCATTGTCTCCCTCTGCTTTTACAAGCTGACCTTCTCCGGTTCCAACCGGAATATCTTCGGGTGAATAGTAAAATCCATAATACACAGATGATGGAGCCAGCCCAAAACCTCCCATATAAAATGCCACTACGTTTTCCGGAAATAACCCTGTCAACTGTACGCTGTAACCATTTTCCTCTTTCCACTCTTCAAACATATGTCGTCTTTCCCTTCGCTCCACTGCCAGGTAGTTTTTTGTAAACTCTGTAAGTTCTTCCTCGTTCCTCAACACAAATTTTTGTATCCGCTTTTCATAATGAAGCTGTGAGACAAGTAGCAGCGTCAAAAAAACACATATACCGAGTCCAACACTCTTCTTAACTTTTTTCTGTAATTTTCCCTGTCCACTCTTCCATTTTTGTTCTGCTTTCATCTACATCCCCCGTTTTTTGTTTTTTCCACGATACTTCCCATAAAAATAATAGAAACTCATCATCCCAGCCACACATAACAGGATATCATCGACATCCAACATACCAACTTTAAAAATATACTGCACTATTTCTATTACAAATGTAATCGTAAAGCACACCAAAAAATTCTGTTTTATTTTTCGGATTTCAAACAATTCAATCAGGAAAAATTGAAGTGGCATAAAAATAAAAAAGTTTCCGAAAATATTAATCACGATTGCATAAACATTTCCGCTTAAAAGCACTGTTCCTATTGTCCGAAACGGCACAATATTATAGTCAGTAACCGTCTGTGTTCTTTCCAGAAACGTCAGATTCATAAGCATAACTGCATAATAGATAAAGAGCACCGCCAGTACTGCCTTTTTCCGCTTTCTTCTCTCCTCCAGCTTTACCAGATAGCAGCGTTCCAACACCATTTCTCCAAGCAAAAATATCCCCGAAATCACAGTCATTCTTATCATTGTCCCAAAATAGTTTCCCTGAAAACGATATGCCTCCCGTAAATACAATAAAAACAACACAAGTGAAACCACCAAACACCCGATTCCGATTTTAAATCCTGTATTGTACTTTTCTTTCCTATTTTCCTGCACATACTCAATCACATTTGTAATATCTATATCCGCCATATGTGCTTTTGTATCATGTACAGCCTCTTCCTGCACCCGTTCTTCTCCATTTAATAATTCCGTTACCGACACATGAAGTTCTTCCGCCAATGGTTCCAGCAACGAAATATCTGGTACTCCCCGCCCAGTTTCCCACCGTGAAACAGCTTTCTCTGTCACCTGAATTTTCTCCGCCAGCTGCTGTTGTGTCATACCTTTTTCTATGCGCTTCTTTCTAATATACTTTCCTATTTTTTCCTTTTCCATCGTCCGCTCCAAATATGATTGTTCTCCTGTACGCTTTCTATCATACTCATATTTGAACAAAAATGCACCCTATGCTTCGTAGGAATAGGAATTTTTTCTGTTATTTCATTCATTTATGGGATTTTTTGATTTTCTTCTTAGAACTTAAGACATAACTGCTGCATTTTTGATTATCTTTGATGTATTCTCGCGGATAAATGTCAACTCATTCACAATGAGATCTTTATATCTTTCATCTATTTCATTGTCAATATCGTATATAATTATGACAAATTTCTAATAGGTAGGACAAATAATTATGTATAAAAAATAGCCGAAAAACCTTGATTTCACTACAAAATCTTAGTTTTCCGGCTATTTTCAAAGACTGCGGGTGACAGGACTTGAACCTGCACGTCGGGGACACTAGAACCTAAATCTAGCGCGTCTGCCAATTCCGCCACACCCGCAAAACTGCTTTCCAAGTATAACTTATTTATCCATAAATTGCAACTGTTTTGTTGATTTTAATGATAATGCCTTGAATGAAATTTTAAATTCCACATCTATGCTGAATTTAGTCTTTCTCTCTTCTTAGATCTATCTTATGATTTTAATATCTCCTATCTGCAGTAGAAACGAGGTATTTATGAACAATTCAAAAACTGCTACTCAAAAACATATGACCCTGGATGACCGTATTTCCATTGAGAAAGGATTGGATCAACACCTGTCTCTCCGTTCCATTGCCTTACAGTTAGGAAAAGATCCCACCACCATCTCCAAGGAAATCAAAAAGCACAGGTCTTTCCAGGAACACAATCGTTTTAATGAACCTGCTAACAAATGTGCTTTGGCAAAAGATTGCAAAAAGAAAAATATTTGTGGTACCTATGCCCCTGTTTGCAAAAGGATGTGCAGATCCTGCAATCATTGCAACTCTCACTGCGAGGACTTTATTCCTCAATCTTACCATTGCAGTTTGCTGGATAAAGCCCCTTTTGTCTGCAATGGTTGCAGTAAAAAGAATCCCTGCCGCCTCGATAAAGCCTACTACCGCTCATCCACTGCACACAGGCAATATAAAACCATCCTTGTGGAATCAAGAGCAGGTATTAACATTTCGCCTGCTGACCTTGTTGCTTTGGATGAATTGGTAACCCCTCTCATTCTGCAGGGGCAGTCTCCTTACATGATCCTCCGCAATCATCCGGAAATTGCTCTATCTGAAAAAACTCTTTATAACTACATTGAGTCCGGAGCTCTTAGTGTGAAAAATATCGACCTTCCTAAAAAGGTGAAATATAAGGTGCGTTCCTGCAGTTCTTCTGAAGCTGCCGATCTGACCATTTATGAAGGACGTACTTACAAAGACTACCAGGCTTTTTTAAAGGAATTTCCTGACACAAGGGTTACGGAAATGGATACTGTCCTGGGCTGTGAAGGTTCAAAAAAAGTGTTACTTACCCTTCACTTTGATTGTTGTTCCCTTATGATGGCCTACCTTCTCGACAGTAAAGAGGTCTGTCATGTAAAAGCCATTTTTGACTCTATCGAACGCTCCTTAGGAACTTTTTCATTTTCCTCTGTATTCTCTTTAGTCCTGACAGACAGAGGTGGTGAATTCCGGAATCCTGCCGCATTGGAATGCGGACAGGAAAACCTGATTCGTACAAGCATTTATTATTGCGATCCTATGTGTTCCTGGCAAAAACCTCATTGTGAGAAAAACCATGAATATATCCGTAAAATATGCCCGAAAGGCACCTCCTTTGATGACTACTCTCAGGAAGACATCACTCTGATGATGAGCCATATCAACAGTTCTCCCCGGCAGAGCCTGGGTGGAATGTCACCCTTGAAGCTTGCAAAACTCATGCTGCCTTCAGAGGTAATAGATTACTTTGGACTTACTGAGATACCAGATGATGAGATTGTATTGACACCGGCATTATTACAAAAATAGAACCAGACATTACATATGAATCTGCGGATAAGAGTCTTGCATATTTTTTCCTCCAGGCAAGTGGAATTTAGTCTTACAGGGCACGATTCCAGTTGCCTTATCAGTACGCCTTTTTCCAGTAAATGCACAAACAATGTCTGGTTAAATTCCACTTTAAAGGGTTTGACGCATTTCGTCAAACCCTAAAATATAGAATTTAGTCTTCCGTATGGAATTTAAGTTTACGTGCGGAATTTACTTTTTCACTCAAGCAAAAAATTACATTTCTTTTTGTCGAAAATCACCATTCTATCTTCATCTTACAAGTGACATCGCCATTCTGCGGTAAGTATGCCTTTTTCCACGGATTGCAACGCTGTATGCCGTAATATTTTCCGGCAGTGCCATTCCCATGTACCCACTATCTCCTATATGATGGATGTCTGCACCTGCCATTTTACACATCAATGCGATCTGTCGGATTGTTTCTTCGTCCGCTCCTTCCTGGGAAGTTCCAATTGTAGTCATCGCAAGTACACCTTTTTCATGTGCGGTTTTGATCAATTCAGCTGCATGCTCCATGGTAAATCCCGGAACAGTACCAGGTGCCGGAAGTAAAAGGACATCTGCCCCTGCTTCAATAAATGTCTCAGCATCTTCTTTTGTCAGTATTTTTTCTCCTGCTTCTGAGAGAATGCCGGATGCATGCATTTTTCCTGCTGTCAGGATCACTCTGTCGCCGACTGCCTCGTTTAAATCAGCTAATGCCTTTGTAATTGCCCTGTTATCAACGCCAACACCTGGATTTCCGGTAAGAACGATCATGTCAACGCCCATGTCTGCTGCTTTTTTTGCATTTTCCACGGTTGCGCGCCGTCCTTCGGTAAGACTCCACACCGATTTTTCTCCATCATTGCGGACTGCCGCCGGTTCTAAATTAATTGCAACCATCCTTCCGGTCAGACGTTTGACCTCATGTATAGTATCTTCCGGGGCAACTTCCGGTAATCCATTGATCACAGGATGATCCACGTCAAAAATATTCAGCATGATAATATCCGCACCAAGAGAAGTTACAAATTCTGCATTTGTAATATTTACGAGCATTGGTGTCACTGTACCGATCGTCTCTGCTGCAAGCACTCTTCCTTCGCTGTCCGCAATGGACTGTAATAATTCTTTTTTATGATAGGCAGCCAGTTCTCTGGCTGAACAGTCAATATATCTTTTTCCCATTCCTTTTTCCTCTTTTCTGCCTGATGCAAAATGTCTCTGCTTTAAAATTTTCACTGTGCCTTCTGTGCAAACTCTGTGAAATATCTTTTATTTCTCTCATATTTCACATTCTCTGCATTTTCTAACACTTTATTGCGATACTCTTCTATTTTCTGCGATGTTATAAAGGAAATCTCCTGCGGCTGATCATACTTTCCCATATAAGAAAAAGATATATTTTCCTGCTCTTCCATGGATTTATAATTCATATATATGGTATAATCCTCATAACCGTTTACCATCTCCCAATAAATCCCGTAATCTTCTCCCTGCAGATGATACAGATTTAAATAGTCATGCAGACTGTCAAACTCCCTGTCAATATACTTTTCCTCACACCTTGATTTATAATATTCCTTTCCTGAATATTTCACATGATCACTGATTTCTCCTGGTAATGCCATTGCAATTACTATAAAATTAAATACCACGATCACTGACACTATGCATTTTATAACAAAAGGGAACACTTTTACGCTGTAATCTCCAGTTTCATCCCGAAAAGAAAAGGTGATATTAATTTTCTTCATATTCCCACCCCTTTCTCTCAAAAATTATTTTTACAAAAGTTTCCTCCTCATCATAATATCGATCGCACTTTACAAATTCATTCACTTCTTCCTCTGTCATTTCCAAAGTCCCCATTAATGTTGCAATCGTATTCTGCTGGATTTCACTGAAATATTTCTGGTTTTCCTGAAATTCAATTTCACTGATACGATAATCATCCTGAAGCAAAATTTCATGCGCATAGTATAGGATATCTTCCACTTCATATGCCCTTGGCGTTTTGTCACTTTCCCAGTCAGACTTCTCCCTTAAATCCATCACATCTTCTATAAAATGGCTGTATCTATCATAGATATCTACACGTTCTGTATACTTTTCATACCCGTCCTCTGCATAAACTTCATACTCATGCAGATACGCATCCAACGCTGCATTATCTCCCGTCTTGAAAATTTCTTCTGCTGCTTCTACCGATGCTGATCTTTTCTGATGTTCTGTATGCTTTTCATCCACATAGCCTAAAATGAAAAAGACAAGAAATAAAACAACAAGAAGTACAACTGCCAGCAAAAGAATGATATTCATAATTTTATTAGCAACATAAAGCGGCATGGAATGTAACACTTTTGCTTTGGTAAGAAGTGTTTCTTTTCTTGTTTCGTCTTCCTCCTTTTCCCATTCCATACCAAGTTTATTTGGCTCTCCACAATAAGGACATTTTGTCTCTCTGGCTGGATAATCATATCCACACTTTGAACATTTCATATACTTTACTCCATTTTGTCTTTTAATCGGCTGATTGCAAGTTTCTGTAACGCTTCTGTAATCTGATCTTTATCATCGTAAGTCAACCCACCGGCTTTATCTATGCAGGACTTTATCTCATCCTCAGATATCTCGTAGTGTTCCTTCATATAATCATAACAATATTCTTTGTAATATGCCACAGCATCCTCTTCCTCATACTTGTAATATGCGTCCGCTGCCTCCTGACATTCATTTAATATACTAACGATGTAACTGATGTTGCTCAATGCATCTGCCTTATCATTCTCTACGATCCATTGCAGATAAGAATCATCCTCGTCATTCAGATAATTCAAATAACGCTGCATTCCCGCAATCTCTGTATATTTATCAAAATAAGACTGATAGGTATATTCCACTGTTTTCAGATATTCACAGATTCCCTCATAATCTCCGCTCTGATACAGGCTTTCTAATTTTTCCAGATTCTTCTGTTCTACCCGATAAGATACTTTATGGGAAATACTGGAAACAATAAATACAATGATACAGATCACTGCAACCATTATCACTGCTGCTATCCCAAGCTTTGCTGTCCACGACATTCCTTTGCCAGCCACTTTTTCCGGCATTTCCTTCCACCGTTTTTTTTCACGTTCCAGCTCATTCATCATGTCCTCATGCACCTGGACAGATTTGCCAAAGTTATCCCCACCACAATAAGGGCAGCGATCCTGCTCATCATCATATTCCGCCCCACAGTTTTTACAGATTATCATTGGTTCGTTTTCCCCCTATTTATAACAATGCTTTCTTACAAAATAGTAACATACCACCTGCATTACGATTGTTGCAATCCACGATGCCGGATAGGAAATAAACAGAAAATACAGTGATCTGTGCTGTGGAAAAAATGCAAAAATCCACAGAACACGCATTCCGACAGTTCCGATAATAGACAATACCATTGGCACTGCGGAATATCCCATTCCACGCAGTGCACCCGGAAAAAGATCCATAATACCGCACAGAAAATATGGAACTGTCGTGATGGATAAAATCTCAACACCACATTGGATCACGTCTGCTTCCTCTGTATAAATCTGTAATATTTCCGCTCCGAAAAAATACGCCCCGCATCCTAAAACAAGTGCTGCTCCCACCGATAAAATCATACAGTCGATCAGTACGCGGTCCATTCGTTTATACTTTCCAACACCAAAATTCTGACTTGTAAAACTCATACATGCCTGTGTCACAGAATTGATGGAAACATACAAAAATCCCAGAATATTGTTTGCTGCCGTGTAACCTGCCATCGCGGTTGAACCGAAAGAATTAACTGACGATTGTAGTAATGCATTAGAAAAATTGATGACGGTACTCTGTATGCCTGCCGGAATTCCCACCTGAAAAATCTGTTTCAGGTAATAGCCTTTCATAGAAAGTTTTGAAAAAGAAAGTTTATAACTTCCCTCTGTTCTGCAAAGACAGGTCAAAACCAGCACACAGGAAACCATCTGGGAAAACACGGTGGCGATTCCAACTCCCGCAACTCCAAGTCCAAATACAATCACTAATACCATATTTAAGCCTGCGTTGATCACTCCTGCGATGATCAGAAAATACAATGGTCTTTTTGTGTCACCCACTGCACGGAGAATCGCCGCACCATAATTATACAGCATAAAAAACGGCATTCCCATAAAGTAAATCCGCATATAAAGCGTCGACAGTCCGATCACATCTTCCGGTGTTCCCATTAATTCCAATGCCCCTTTGGAAAAAACAAGCCCAACAAACGCCATGAGAATTCCGCTGATCAGTGCAAGCGTGATGGAGGTATGTACGGTCTCTGACATTTCCTCCTTGCGTCCGGCAGCAAAAAATCTTGCTGCAAGCACGTTTGCCCCAAGTGAGATTCCAATAAAAAGATTGGTAAAAACATTGATCAGTGCCGTTGTGGAACCGACTGCTGCAAGCGCTTCACTTCCACTGAATCTTCCCACAACAATAATGTCCACTGCATTGAACATTAACTGTAAAATGCCAGACAGCATCAATGGCAGTGCAAACGAAACCAGTTTATCCATTATGGAACCGTTGCACATATCAATTTCGTATTTATTACTTTTCAAAAAAATTGCTCCTCTCTACTTTTTATCTTCCTGTAACTTAAGACCCGGAAGGAATTTGAATGATTAATTTCTGTCCATCTTTTTCCATCATTGTCAATACTGGAATATGTTTTTTCCGCAGCTGATGTACGATTGGATATGTCTCAAACACATTTCCTTCCACATATACTGCCTCCGGCTTCTGTTTTAAAATCCGTTTCAGATTCTCTTTGACTTCGTTTTTCCACTGCTGCTTGTCCATCGCTGCTTCACCGTAAATTCCATCCACTGTAAGCTCTGGGAGCTGCATAAAATCCATATGTATCACCGTTGCCTCCTGCATTCCCGGAAGCTGCTTTAACAGCGGATCTATACAGGAATCCCCGCCGAGATTTACGATTGTCGGATTTTCATGATATAACTCCATGCTGATACGGCAGGCTTTCACCGCGTCCTCTAACATTCCCACCGTCATAAGAAATCCTCCCTTATGACAAAATCCTGCACTCTGTAATCCGGTAACCTGTTCCAATTCTTCATTTTCAAGACCAAGCCACTCTGCCGGAAAACTGCATTTGTAATTCATGGAATATTCCTTCTTCTGTGGTTGTATACAGTATCCACCACGATTGGATGGGAATATGACAAATGCAATCTCCGTCTCCGACAACCGCTTCTGACACGGCACAAACTCCGGTAAAATCAGAATCTTTGCATCTTCGCTGTCCCTTTTACCAGATGTAACCGCCTGCCGGTGTTCTTCTAAAATCTCCTCCACGCGCCTGTCTGCCCGCTCATTTCCGCGATAACGCTCAAATTTGTTTTCAAGGATCATGCCTGCAACGCTTACTGCCTGAAAAAATGCCTCATCATTTCCACCCTGTGCATCCCAGGTCGGATTGAAATTGCCAATCAGGTTTGCAAGCTCATTTTTCTCCCCCGTGTTATCATTATGATCCAGCGGCTGCACAAAAGCCTCGTCAAACTCCTCTGCCAGCTCTTCCCCAAGGATCTCTGCACCGACTGCCTCCCACAACAATCCAAACGCAGCGTATGGCACACCGTTTTCCCGGACTCTGCTGTCCCTCTGATGATGGTCATACGCACCTCTTCCAATATCAAACACAATTCCATCGAAATCATCCGGCACACGATTTCCACGTAAAATCGTAATTTCCGGATTTATATAAAATAAAAGTGCTGCCGAAAACACATCATCCGCATGAAATTTTCCTCCATGCGTAAATGCCCTGGCATCTTTTTTCTTAATCTGCTCCATTAATTCGTTCATTGCAAAATTCTTCTTTCTTTTCTGTGATTATTCTGAAATTTCCTCGATCAAAACTTTTCTGTTTATTACGCCTTTTTTCAATTGCATGACATACACATGAAAATCCAGCGTATCCTTTGCGGTCGTAAACGGCTCTTCGTGCAGTACCTCCGCATGGATTCCCGCACGCTCCAATTCTTCTTTCCGTTTTTCTGCCCGCCCTAAAAGTTTCCCGATATTTTCATCCTCTTTTTCGCCAAAAGATCGATTAGGATAAACGGATGTCGCTTTTTTTAACCTCTCTGTGATCAGATCCACTACTTTTGCATGCGCATTCCGATGTAATAAAACTGCAAGACACCTTGCAACAACAGGATATGGATACCTTTCATAAAAATGTATCCATTTTTCAATTTTTCTGTCACCCACCTGCTCTGCCATCTCTTTCATCAAGGAAAATGCACCATCCGACGGTATCCATGGATTGTCTCGCGGCACAATGTACTGCTTTGAAACCGCCGGATAACAGGTATAATTCAGAGGTGGAAAATAGGCTAACTGCACGAGTTTTCGTTCTTCCTCATTGCAGACAGCCTCACCAAGATACTCATATTTATCCCATAATACCGCAATACGAAATTCCAGTTGCCGCAGATTTTCATAACCTTTTCTCCAAAAATGCGCAATATCACCATAATTATACAGATTTGTTTCCAGCTCCAGCGTTTTAAAAAGGATAGTGACAACACAATCCTCCTCTTCCTGTCGGACAACAAGTGCGTAATCATCCCCATCGCGATAAAAAGAGGCCTCAATAGCCCCTTCATAATCTTCTTTGTATGTACCTGTCATTCTTGCTTCCTTAAAAACAAGAAAGCTTTCTATCGTGTCATTCATCTGATATACCAGACGAATATCTGTTTTATCCGTGTTCTTTTCTTTTGCTCCTGTCTGATCCGGCAGCAAAAGTTCAAATTCATTCTGGCTTAACAGCCTTTTTAACATCTCAAATGTATCCAATGAGAGTCTCCTTTTTCCTGTTGCAATACTTTTTATTCATTATATAAAAATCCCTCCGGCTTGTCTATATGCGCAGCTTTCTTTTTATTGCCCTGCGCTTTTCGTCATGCCGTGAGGGATGAGTCGTAGCTGTCGTCCGCGATCTGGATGACAAATTCTTTTGTATAGCCTGCAATCTGCGGAATTTTTTTCTCGTCCAGCTGTTGTATAAAATCCATTTGAAATCCATGCATTTCAATGATTTTTTTTGCAATCGAAAGTCCTAGTCCGCTTCCACTTCCACTTTTTCTGGATACATCTCCTTTTGTAAATGGTTCAAATAAATGTTCCGCAAGCTCGCCCGGAATTCTCCTGCCACTATCTGCTACAAGAATATAAATGTATCCATTTTTCCGGTACATGCCAATCTTTATATGCGTACCACTCTCATTGTGCTTCATTGCATTATTCAAAAGATTCGTGATCACTCTGGAAAACTGGATTGAATCAACGGATACCGAAACCACTTCTTCCGGAATATCAATCTCGAATTCCATCCCTGCATCTTCAAAGTCTGCATAAATGAGTGCAGCATTTTCACGTAACAGTTCACTCAGATCTGTTTCTTTTCTGTCCAGTGAAAAACCTTCACTGTCTAATTTTACATACTCAAATAATAAATGGATCAGATCGTTCATCCTTGCCGACTTATTCTGTATTGCCTGCAAATACTCCAACTGTTTCTCCGGCTCCACCACCATTCCGTCTGCCAGTGCTTTTGCATAACCGTTAACCGTGGTCATCGGCGTTCTGAGATCATGTGCAATGTCTGATAGCATCAGATTTCTTTTACGGTCAAACTCTTTCTGTTCCTCCTCCCTCTCTCTCTGGATCTGACGAAACTCTTTAATCGTTATTTTTGCAAAACAAACTGCCCCTAACACATACGGGGTTAAAATTACCAACACTACTACAAAAGCAACCAGAAAAAGCAGAATTGCCTGCCCTCTGTTTAATTCATAAAAAGAAAAATTAGTTTTTCCAGCGGAAACGGTATGCATGAAATTTTTTTGCATTTGTTCCAAAGCCGCCTGTACCATCTCATGAAGCGGTGATGGAAACATTGCATTCAATGCTCCTAAGATCAGTAACATTAAAACTGCAGACAGGAAGAAGATCACGCCGGAGCCGAGCAAAAGCGGATTTTCTTCCACGCCCGGAAAAAAATATAGCAGTACGTTAGGCAGCACAAATCTGTTGACCAGAAAAGTCAACAGATATTCCACAACTCCAACAACTGCTAGTATTTCAATAAATTTTTTGATCAAAAACCACTGTAAATCATTCTGTTTCTTCATTTACTTCTCCAAGCGATATCCCAGACCACGGATTGTCTGAATATAAGCGGAAGGATTATCATCCAGTTTTGCCCGCAGCTTACTGATGCAGACCATAATGTTATTGTCTGCCACAATATAATCTTCCCCCCATCCATGTTCATAAATCTGCTGTTTTGTAAAGACTTTGCCCGGATGCTTCATTAACAGTTCCATGATGCGATATTCCACAGAGGTCAGCTGTATGATTTTGTCTCCTTTTTTCAGAGTACACGCGTCCTGATTCAATACCAGATCCCGAACAGCTAAATTTCCCTCCTGAACCACTTTTGTTCCAAGAGAATAAAAACGCCTAATGTTAGAATTCACTCTGGCAACTGCCTCTAAAGGATTGAACGGTTTTGCCAGATAATCGTCTGCTCCCAGATTTAATCCCAGGATTTTTTCCGAATCTGCGTCCTTCGCTGACAAAATGATCACTGGAATATTACTCTCTTTGCGAATCTGCTGCAATACATGATAGCCGTCTATCTTCGGCATCATAATATCCAAAATACATAATGCCGGCTGCTCTGCCCGCAATAAATCGAGCGCCCGCTGTCCGTCCTCCGCTTCTATTACATGATAGTTTTCATTTTCCAGATAAAGCCGGAGAAGATTTCTGATCTCCGGCTCATCATCTGCGATCAAGATTTTGTAATCCATCCGTAGTTGTTCTCCTAATAATCCGTTCTGTCCTCAAACGGCTGATCGATATTCTGATTTTCAAATCTATTCGGCATCTCTGTTGTCTGCTGATTCATTGCAGTATTCTGCTGGTAAGGTGCCGGATTCTGAATCTGCTGATACGGAGTTCTGTATCTTAAAGCTTCATATAATGCGGCATGTGTTCCATCTTTGTATGGCTGCACATAAAAGATTCCCAGGATTCCCATTGTCATTCCAGATAAAATATCCCATCCAATGAATGATAAATCCAAAACAAATGCATTCCATTTCTGTCCCTGCATCATTCTCTTACTCTCTGCAAATGCCTCCTCTTTTGTCATCTGTGGATTGTCTGCCAGCAGATATGGGATCATCTGGTATTCATATGACTTTACAATGCCAGGAATAATAAAAAGCATTGACCACAAAACAGTATACAGATCACGGAAAAACATTGTCTTTGCAATATTTTTATAATTGTTATCAAATGCGTATCCGGCATTTCCCACTAAAGCTGCCTCATTGAGGTTTCTTAAATAGAAACGTTTACATCCCACTTCCAATGGATTAAAAATAAATGCATCCAAAAGAATTGTAACAGTCATAATGATCACAAATACAATCATAAAGATCACAACAAAAATGACTCCTGCAAAAAGAAGTGCTGTATGATCTGTATTGTCATAGACATCATTCATCCCATACCAGATGTCATCTGCGTCATCATAAAAATCATCATAGGAGTCCGAGGTAATATCACTTCCGTCACTTCCTAAAGCTGATGACATAGCCGAACCTGCACTTCCTGCGCCACTGCCGCCTCCTATCAAAAGCGCCAGCAGTAAACTGATCAGCACACTTCTCCAATAGTTTCTTTTAAATGCAAACTTTGCTCTGTCTTTTAATTCCGCTCTCGTCCACATATTTTTTCCTCCTCTTATCTTTGATGATGCCATCTTAACACGTAAATCTTACTTTCCAACTCGAATAACCTTAAGGTTACCTTAATTCATTGTTTCCAGTAATTTATCTTTTTTATTATACCATCTTATGGAATTTTCCGCATTAAAAAGGATTCATAAAATCTGCATATACAAAAATAGCCCTAAACCCTTGATTTTTCAAGAATTTAAGACTATTTAGCATACGTGCGCGAGAAGATTCGAACTATTTACGTAATTTAAAACCCAGTAAAATCAAGGGTCTGCGTCTTTCAATTTCCAAAGTAAACAAAATGTTCACAACACGTTATCATCCTATGCGATGTCTGCAATCTTTTCTGATAATACTCTTAAATCAAAAATTATACAAGTATAAATTAATATCACTCATCTTTCTTTCCACAAAAGCAAAGGCAGCAAATCATTTCTGATCTACTGCCTAATTCTTTTCGTATTCACTTGTCGCCTATGCCATTGCAGGCTCTTTCTTCTTAATAACTGCTTCCACAGCAGCCACGCTTGTTTCTGCAACGTCTGCAATTTGATCTAATGTATAACCTTTTTTATACATATTCAAAATGAATTTTTCTGTAGCTTTTTCTTCAATGCCTGTACTCAGATTACACATAATTCTCACATCCTCTCTTAATTCATTGCTGATTGGGATATTATACTCATGTTCTATAATATCAAGTTTTTCCTGCTCCCTCAATTCGGTTGAAAGAAGTGCCCCAATCAGACGATGCATCTCATAGTTTTCGTCATGTTCTGGAATATCATTCGTAATCCCAACTAACACGATATTCAACAGATCCATATTGCCCTTCCAGTCATATGGACTCAGCATCTCATCCTTCGCAAGATGTATATGGCTTAAACTATTATAATCCATATTCATACAAATCCAAATGCTGAATACCTGTTTTATGTCATCATAATTCGTGTTTACAAAATCTCTCTCTTTTTGTGATGATACAAGCCTGCTCACATAAAAGATTGCCCGGTTTAATATCTTATATTCAGTAGGTTCATCCTTTTGAGCCTCAACATTCACAATAATCTGGGAAAGTCCATTTTTCATGCGAACATAAAAAATAATATCGAATCTGACCAGTCCCTCATTGATTTCGGCGTTCTCTGTGTTAAGTCCGACGATTCTCTGTCCTGTGGCATCTGTTTTTTCTATATTAGACAATCCCGGTTCAACTGGTACAATCCCAACTTTTGGCTCACCCTCAATGTATGTTACTACATCCTCCGGCTTCATTCCCTTGAACTCATCAACCGTTTTTACCAGAATGTGAGCTAAAATATTCTTTTGTGCTAATATCCTTTTAACACGGGCATCATACTGTGCTTTGTCTCCCGCTGCATTCACAGCATTTGTTATTTCGGTATTCAAGTCGGCATTCCTCCTTTTGTACTGTGCATAGCACCTTTCAGTTTCCTCAAAAGGCTCTCTGCCTCAATATCATTATAAGTGAGAGTCTGCACGGAATCAACTGAATTTTCCATAAACTTTTTTGCAAGCTTTCCATCAATTTTATTCCAATCCTATTCTACCATCGAAAGATATTTATATATCGTCACTCTCGAACATTTCAACAGCCTCGCAAATTCCGACACATTGATTTCCCCAGCCTGATACTTCTGATAATATTTCCAGAATTTGTCAGGCAATCTGTCCATCGTTATCGGAGGCCTTCCAATCTGTTTACCTTTCGCTCTAGCATTTTTCATACCCGATTTCACACGTTGGGAAATTATATTCCGTTCCATTTCAGCAAAGACACCCCACATCTTTATCATCCCTTCTGTCATCGGATCAAGTTCTCCTTTTGAGCAGTCGACCACAAAAGAGCCGCCGATGTTGAGGGTCAGCTTCTTATCCTTCACCGTCTGTAATATCTCGCATAAGTGCTTCGTTGACCTGGTAAGACGGGACACCTCTGTTGTGGCAATGGTATCCCCTTCTGAGACAATATCCAGCAACTTATTGAATTCGGTTCGGTCATCCTTCATTCCACTTTCGTATTCCCAATATATATACTTCTCATCTGTGACGCCCAATGTATACAGTTCCCTCTTCTGCCTGTTAATATCCTGACGTTCCTCATTTGTGCTGCATCTGGCATATCCGTAAATCATGTAATCCTCCTAAGTGTTAACGAAAAGGTATACTGAATATCTTTTACAGAAATCGGTATCTTTTCCTATTTATATAGTGCTTCTCCCGGTGTAAAGGAAACCAACTGTTTTTGTTTACAGCCTTTTTTTTATTCTCAGAGCACCCAACCGATTGTGATTGTCAGATGCTCTGATTCGTACTCCCTCAGTTTTAATCCTTCCTGAAACAGATTCCGAGACCAAAATTAGGTGTATTGACTGAAATAAACAGCAGCGCCTGTACTGTACACTCAGCAACCATCTCTTTGTACGCATGCATCAGACGATCCAATTTCACCTGTTCTTTAAATAAATAGTAATTCCAAACGCGATCAACCAGCATCTCACTAAATCTCGAATATGCTTCAGTCATCTGCTCAACGTAGGCATCGCTCTCAGATAAATATTTCTGCATGTCTTCATATGCTATATCTTCCTGTTCCGTCAGCTTATCAAGCCGCGTGACTTCCAGATATGCGTTGTAGATCGAATCATCAGGGATTGAATATATCGTTTTTCCAATCAGTTTTTCAAAGTCAGTGTCTGTAATCCCGCATGCTCTTAAGTCGTACATTAACCGTTCCCGATTAGTCTCTTCCTTATACAAAAGCGACGGTGAATTAAGCCATTCTTCCGTGATCGTGATTGGAACCGGAAGCTGAATGTATCCGGCTTTGACGAGCTCGTGGTTGTCTGCGGTGATGTTTAATGCGTTTCTCATTGTTTTCATAATTTTTCTCTCCTTCGTTTACTAAGTGTTGTGTTTTTGTTTTTACATACATAATAAGGCTCACATTTCTGAAAACTCGTCAGGTATTTCATATTTATTTCAAAAAGTTCATGTTCCATAACATTTTAATCAGATTGCTGATTTCAAAAAGCTTATTTGTCTGTTAGTTACTCGTCCATATTCTAGTACGAACGCGAGGAAGGACTACATACAACCGATTCAAAAAGAATTTGATTCCCATTTTGATTACATTACGAATCAAACCATGACTGTCAGTTCAATGAGGTTTCCTTTCTCCGCTACCGCATGAGCGTAAAGCACATATTTTTATACGACTCAAAGAAAGGACTCACTGTAATTGGTGAGATAGGTACACAATATGGAAAACACAAAGACATTACAGACATTGCAGAACGGCAACATCGATAACCAGAAATCGGTAACCACAGAAGGAACAGGTACAGTTCTTAAAGAATTGAATCTGGAAGCGATTACAAGCATTATATCCCCAGCAGTTAAAACATCAGGTTGGAAACAGTTCAATACCGGAGAGTCTTCAGAAATTGATTTTAACAAAAGATTTGATCTCTATATTAGAAGACGAAATCTTTCAAAACTGATGATGCAGAATGACGATATTTTAAAAAAATCGTCAAATGAGGTTGATACAGCAAACCGGTCCAAAGCTTGTAAAATCAATGGTTTCGAGACTTTTCCGGACACGGTGTCAAATCCCCCTATGGGAAACCCAAAGAAAGATTTGACACCATTGAAAACAAAATCGAAAGAACAGGATCGGTCAGTTATCAGACCTGGTAATAATCTTCCGGTTCTGTCTTCGTTTTCTAATTATCAGTCATTGTCGGCCATCAGACCTGATAGTCCAGCTTTGGTAATCAGTTTTGATAGCGAATGGTATTACCAAGACCCTGTGAATAAATCTGATCTTTTCCTCCTGTCCTGGCAATTTTCTGTAATCGATGGAAACGATCTTGTGGAATACATCTTTATCCGAAAACATGAGAAATACCGTTTGAACCTGGAACTCGCAATCGGACGTATCTTAGACAGCCTCAGTTACCACTGTACCGATAATAGAAAAGTCCGAAAATATGAATCTCAAACTGGTAAGAATCTTAGTACCGGTGATTACACGACTACATTATATGGTACTGATAAGGAGGCTCTCGAACACAGCAGATATCCATATCCTGACGGTAAGAAAACTCGTATCCGATATGACTGGTCTAAGACTCCTCATATTCCGGTCGTTCTGCTCTGCCACACAGGTAAGGTAGACATTTCCGGATTTGACCAGAGCGGGAAACGAAATAAGGACATCCTGAAATACTGTACTGAAGTTCAAGGTGGTCTGATTACCATGCAACCAACCAGGCTGTATGCTCCTAGCATGAATCCTAAGTATGCTTATAGCCGTAATCCGCATACCTACCCGATCGAATTCAATTTGGCGGATACCATGTGCCACGCACCTGCGAAAATGAAATCCTTAAAAGATCTCGGTGAAGCGGTTGGTTGGAACAAAATTGAGCTTAAAAAAGGTGTTATCGATCATATGGATCAGCTTCTTATGGACGACCCATGTAAATATTTTGAATACGCTGCCAACGATAGCACGGTCGCCTTATTATATGAATCCGCGCTCTACGGCTATAATAACAAACCACCTGTGACGATTACATCTGCAGCTGCTCACGTTATGAAAGATTCTATGATGTCATATCTGGGTTGTGATAATACTGCCGAATTTGACCGTAAATACCGTGGTCTCGAAAAGATTGGACACGGATTGGTCAAAAGACCTAATAAACCAGGTTATGTTGAGAGTTCCAGTCTTGAACCTATTTCAGACAAGGCGAACACGATTCAATATTATGCATCACAGGCCTACCATGGCGGATACAACGGAAGTTCAGACATTGGATACTTTTTTCAAACCACATTCGACTATGACTTAAAAAATGCGTATCCAACCTGTATGTGCTTGGTTCCAGATGTCGACTGGGAGAATCCGATTAAATCTGAAATCGTGAACCGAGAACTTACTTTACAGGATTTTGTGAACCCGGATTCTGGTGGATATGCATCGTTAACTATGATGTTCTGCTATGTTCGATTTGAATTCCCGGAAACCGTTAAATATCCATGTATCCCGGTCAACGTTGAAGGGGTACCGATTTATCCGTCCACATCAGAGGGTATTGATGGTGTTTACGCTTGTGGTCCGGAGCTGTTTTTGGCATTGAAACTCGGTGCTAAGGTTTTTGTGGAACAGGGATATGTTTTGAATGCGATCATTAATCCTGAAAACGGTAAAATGTCATACTCGCTCCGTTCCGCTGTAAAGCAACTTGTGGCAGACCGGGATAAAGCTAAAGCAGAGCACGGAAAGAAATCTCTTGAGGAACTCATCTTAAAAACCATGGTGAACAGCGGATACGGAAAAACAGCTCAGAATGTTGTTGAGAAATCCACTTGGAGTGCATATAAAGACGAGATGGAAAATCTGGGGTGTTCGTCGATCACCAACCCGGTTGCCGCCTGCATGATTACATCAATTGTACGCGCTGTGCTTTTGGCAACGCAGAATCAATGCCACGCTCTCGGATTCATGACCTGTTCCGTCACAACAGACGGTTTTATATCAGACGTTCCGGAAGACACTCTGAAATCGCTCGATTTATTCGGATTCAGACATTCTATGGAACAGGCAAGATTATTCTTAACTGATAATAAGAATCCTGAAATCTGGGAGATCAAACACTGTCAGGACGATCTCATTAATTTTACGACGCGCGGGAATGTATCTTTGTACTGTAAGTCGAATCCTATGCTTTTTGATGGTAAGGAATACGAAGGCGTGTGCGCTCACAACAGCACAAAATCCGGTTACGACTCCGACACTTATAAAGACAGACTGTGGTTAACGACACAGGTTTTAAGTCGTACCAAAGCAGTTGAGTATAAAAATGAGGAGTGGACAACCTTTAAAGACTTAGTTCAAGGAAAGGATTTCATTGTCAAAAATACTGTGAAACATATCCGTATGGATTTCGACATGAAACGGAAACCCGACAGAAAAAGCTTTTCTTCAAGCACTGTTACTGTTGAAAACACTACATACGAAATCGCTAACTTTACAACCGTTCCTTTCCATTCCGTTGCTGAATTTAAAGAATACCGTGAACGAAAGGTTACCATTCCATGTCTGCGTACAATAAGCGACTGGGATGCGTTCTGGCTCAAATCTGATACCAAAACCTCAAAGACCAAAGTTCGTGACATGGCTTGGGCTGTATTAAATTCCTGCATTATCGGACATCGGGCTGGCTTCTGGACGATTCCGAAACTTAATGAGTTATCCGGTGCAGAGAGAGATGCCTGGATTAATTCTCATAATAATTCTTCAAAAGTATGGAAGGCTAACGACTGGAAAAACGCTGGTCGAAACACACGTCAGGTAAACATGCTTCAGCGAGAACTGATTAAAGATAAACTTCAAGAGCTTATGAATGATAAATAATTTTGTTACAACACAAGGAATGCACTAAAAATGCATTCCTTTGCAATTCACTCACACATATTTAAGTTAACTAATAAAAATACCACAAAATGTCACCTGTTGTCTAATCGTTTTTTCCTATAGGTTAGCAATGCTGGTGTACTAGAAAGGATTTCACTATGACAACAATTGATGCACTGACAAAATTCAGCAAAAATATCAACGCACTTCATGATTTCCCGCAAGAGAGCTCACAAGAAGATTTCACAAATTTAATGACTCGCTCATTTCGTGGAATGTACAGTCCTATTAAATACTACTTTAATCCCACTCTTAATCGTCATACAGTACGCTTAAGAGATTGGCCTCAGATTTCAATTGATATCATCTGGACTAATACAACTGAAGTTGCAATTAAATTAACAAACTTTTTAAAATCAATTGAAAACATGGATAATATAGCTGTGGAAGCTGTAGGTGCTTTAATGAATGATCGTGACTATCCTATCATTGAAGCTGATGGTAAACTGCTTGTATTATCTGGTTGGGATGGAGAAGATTATAACCGATGTTGGGAAGTTTCAGGTATATTTAATGATTGTGGATATATAACTGAATCTGATTCCGTTGAAAATTACGAAACATACTATCGTGTGCGTCCAATATATGAACCAATTGATGATGACGATTTTAAAATTGTTGGATATGATGTGAATCCTAGATAAATTTCATAAGAGCAAAGACTTTGGAGACCTATCATCGGGTCTCCTGTCTCTGCCTTCCACATGTTTATTCTATAATCCCCGCCGGATACAGATCCCCATTCGGCAAGCTCAGCGTTTCAGATTCCGCGTTTGCTTTTATGACCTCTTTCCGATCGCCCGGATCCAATTTCATCATTCCTGCCGAAGTTTTTGCATACAGCACTACGTCCCCTACATTTTCAAGAAACAGAGGCATCCCCTGTGTGTGCTCGGAATAAAACTCAATATTCTGAAAATGCGGGAAATACCTCAAATCAATCCGTCCGTTGTCTGCTTCGATCAGATAGCTGTCCTGAAACATCCCTATATGCGCGTCCCCACTGTATTCACATGGTTGGTCAGCTCCTTCTGGAATGCAATATAAGGAATGAAAGTAATAATGACTAAAGTTCGAAAGTACCAGCAGTACCTTGCCCGGCTCGATTTCCGGTCTCAAAGCCTTATCTTTATATTCTGCCTTTATCTTCTCATAATCAGAAATCATATCCGGGTACTGATCTTGTTTATTCCAGTCACATGAATTTAAAGGACAATGGTACTCCGTATTCATAGTCAAAATCACAAGCTCGTCTTCTTCATTTACGTATGTCTCTCGGATCTTGGAGGTATGACAAAAAATGGAATCCGGCAACCGGGTATGCCCTGTCACGATTCCGTGTGCAAGAGCGTATCTACCGCTTTTCTGAGATAAATGTTCTTCTATATACCAGTTGTGCAGCATGACTTTTCGATCCTTTGAACTCAGATTCTCAATATAGGATTCCAAAATCTGTTGTCCAGTCTGCGAATAATCTGTGTTCATGAGCGGATTATTATGTATTCCGACTTCTAAATCCTTTCCATCATAGTTGAACACGAGTTTTGTGACTACGCCATAGTCTAAAACTTTTCCGTGAACACCATACTTTTCAGAATAAACTGGTATCTCTTGTCTTAATGTTTTTTTGTCTGCTGTTTCCTGTTGCTTTTCTTCCATATAGTGTCATTCCTCCTTATTGTCATAGTAATCATTTTGTCCGTTTTTATCGCAAAATGGCTTTTGCCGCTGCGGTAAAAGCCTTATATTTCAAGGCTTTACGGTATCTAAAACCCCATTCTTACCAACGATTTCACTGTGTTTACACATGCTGTGACCATCCACTAATCTGTCACCAAATAGCTTTATCCGCTGCGGATAAAGCCTTATTTTTCAAAGCTTTCCGGCACCCAAATCTCTGTAATCCTTACCATTTCTCTCCGCGCGCAAGTGCCTCTTCACGGAGTTTTAACATTTCATTTTTAAACTCTACCGCTTCCTTATGCATTTGTGTATAATCCGGCATCGGAGCTGAGTCAAACATATCATTGATTCGTTTTGCCGTTTTTCTTGACATCCAGCGTCCATGCCACGGTCTTACTCTTTTCATACCGCCATCCCTCTCAAATGTTATCTCATCAGCGGTACTAATAATAAGTACCGCCAATCTTATTCCTGTTGCGTTTGTGCCCGAATTAATGCTTCCATACGCTCTTCAAAGCTCATTTTCTGAACTGAAATCTTATCATCTGCATCACATCCGTTGTTATTTCCTGTCATTTTAGTGGTTTCGAATGGGATATCTTCCTCTTCATACGCTCTGAAACGATATTCATATTCTTGCAACGTGATAATCGTCACAACCAGAACATCTCCATTCTCGCCTGACTCAAGTGCTTCACTGTAAACTCTTAGCACAATATCCCGAATCATACTCTCTATCAGTCGGCATCCGAATTTCGAGTTTGCCTGATCACACAACTCCTTCATTGCTGGCTCTGCTAACTCAATCTCACAATCAAAGTCATCCGCAATTTTCTCACAATTCTGCTTGATGATTTCTATAATTGTCTTCTGATCCAGCGAATGATAGTTCTCAACATACGAAAACCGCCCGATTAACTCATAACAACCGCCTGCCGATATCATATCTTCTCTGGTTATCGGAGCCGCATGTTCAGCTTCCATAATTTCATCACTTCCACTTGCTCCAAATCCAATCGGCTCCTTGCTATCATTTTCCCTCTTTTTCCGAAACTGATCGAAAGAACCCATGCCAATGAACAGCAGCTTATTTGTGTTAACGTATCCCTGCTTGGTTTCCACACGTGATCCTTCAACCAGCGTAAGCAGATTATGCTGCACCTCAAGGTGGACATCTCCATGATTAGCGCTGTATGATGGAGTGCAGATTTTATCGAATTCATCCATGAACACGATTCCAATAGGTTCCAATCCGCATCCGAGAAACGGCTCCACAATGCTCGACGGCTCCGCTCCCCGATATCCAGTTGCGGTCAGGTTGCTGACGTCTGAAATGGTGAGCCGAAGTGCAGGGATGCGCTTTTTAAAGTAATCCTTAAAAGCTCTGTAAGTTTCTGTTTTCCCGCTTCCGGACGGTGCTGCAAGAATCATATTATTACAATTACCGTGTGTTGGCATTTCCATGCCTGTGTCCGGAATGCTGACATTCTTTAGATAATTATATACATTGGCAACAACGATAGCTATGTTTTCCTGTCCCATGACCCTTGACTTCATATACTCTAACAACTCCTGATATGGGTTACCTTCCAGCCAATCCCGAATCTGTCTCTTGGTCTGCTGATTAATCAGAACAGCATTTCGTTGTCGGATTTCGTTTTTGATGTTATTATTCTGGTTATTCATTTCTTCTGGTTTCTGTACATTCTGATTTTCTGTCTCTGTCATACTCTTTCATCCTCTCTTCACATGTGTATCGTGTATTCGCAAGGATTCAATCCTCACGCTGTTTACACATATAAACAAGGCTCAAAATTTCATTTGCTCGTCAGAAATCAGAACATTTTTTACATATTTCAGTTTATTTTTGTTATATTTATTGCAAATAGTGCTTTCACACTACCATTTTTCACTGCGAGCAAGTGTCTCCTCTCTCTTTTTCAACATGTACTGCTCAAATTCATCTGCCTCTTTTTCGAGTGCCGTCCTATCTGGAACGACTGCCGAATCGAGCATTTCTCTCAATACTTTTGCTTGTTTGCCAAAAACAAAAACAATATTGTGCCTCCGTCGTGCTATTCTCCAAATCATTCTGTTACTCCTCCTTATTATGTATCTTCCTATAATCCTCTTTTGACTTGATAACGAAATCTGTATATAATTCTGTTATCAGACGAGGAGGTGTCTTTATGTCAGAAATCAGATCCATTGATGAATTACACAATCAGTATGATGATATCGCAGCTTATTGTCATAAACATCATGAACCCGTTTTTATTACAAATGATGAGAAAATTGATCTGGTTGCGATGAGTATTGAAACCTATCAGGACTTGACCAATCGGCTTGAATTATATAGTCAACTCAAAAATGGTATAGATGATATCGCAGCTGGCAATACACGATTATTCTCGGAAAGCATGGATCATATTAAAAATCGTCACCGATAATCTATCCGATTCAGATTACTTTCCCAAGACAGGGAATCTGTTTATTCAGATTTCTTATAGATACATCTCCAACAATGCCATTCTCTCAAGGCTTTCCTGTGCCAGATACTTCCGCTTGTAATCCTCGTATTTACTCATCCCATCTCCGGCGCCGTTCTCCAGAAACCGTTCTTTAACGGACATTACATATATTTCCTCAAAAGTTTCCAGACAAAAGGCGCCCAACATAACCGGATTCTCTGGATAAGCCTCCTTGTATACGCAGCCGCAATCCACGTTAACATCATTTTTGTGATAACTAATAAGACCGGGTCTGATATTATAAGTTAACGAATCTTCGGCTGCCAATGCGATAGTAGGCGTGTGTCCGTGCACAACGATCTCATCACTCTTATAATTGCCATATTTTCTTGCATACAGGTTTGTATAATATTGCTCTAATTTTGGTACTCCCTCATCATACTCATAAAAAGCGTGCACGATCCTGTAATCCACTGTTTTTCCGGATGCTGTTTCAACTGTCATTTTCCGGTTGTAAGGCAAATGTGAGAAGAAATCAATATATGGTTTCAATCCATCCGGTGACAGTTTTCCCATCGCGTCCATCCACCTTGAAAAATCATAATAGGTTTCAGGCATTGGTTCCCGACTCGAATAACTACCGGCATTGTCATACCAGTCCATAAACTCTTTATACCATTCAAGTACCATCTGCTCGTGATTTCCTCGGACCGCCTTATATTTTCCGTCTAATTTAATGTTCTCCATACACCACTCCAACACCTTATCGACGTCCGGCCCGCGGTCAATGAAATCGCCAACGAAGATGATCTGTGCATCCTGATCCTGTGACTCGATTTTATTTAATAATGCGATCATATCCTGATAGCAGCCATGTATATCCCCGATTACATAATGCATCCGTTCTCACCCGCTTTCTGTAAACACTGTTATATCCGTCTCTTCTTATTTTGTATACGGTCTGAACACCCTGTCAAATATCCTGTAATTTATGTCATCCTTCGGACTACAGTATACTGCGAACTCAATATTCTTAAACGCATACAGATATTCGTTCAAAACATTTTTGGATGCCTGTGCGACTACATTTGGATTATTCATGAAAGCACCGCATCCAAACGCACCGAGAACAATCGTTTCGACTCCATGATTCAAAGCCACATCCAGAATCCTCCGAAGCCGTTTTTCATGAATCGCCAGCAGCTCTTTATCTGTAATCTTGATCGCATCTTTTCCGTCTCCTGTATTAAAGGTATTGCTAGGTTTCTCTCTTAAGTTCGGAGCCGCACACGTGATAACATCAACGTTATACCAATCCGCTTCATCCATCAGCTCCGGCTTTACGGTATCGCTTTTGAAAGCCAAAACGTCTGGTGTATAAATGATATCATCATTGTGGATTGGATCATGTTCTGCCCGGTGTGTCATATAGAATCCACTCCACGCATCCGGAGCATTCAGGCACTTAAACAACCCGGAACATCTGCACAAGCACTCTTCCTGCGCATTTGCACCACGCTCCACTCCGCCACCCGGATTTGAAGCCGATGCGAAATTGTGTACTGCTGTTTTCGTACCCTTATAAACGGATGCTGCTTCAAAGGTTCGCTTTGTCGATACTGTGATCTGTGCTTTCTCTTTGTATCGCTTCTTATCTGGTTCCGCAATCGCATCCCCTTCCAAAATCAATTTCTGACCTTCTGCTGAGTTATGAACAGATTCCCGGATTCTGTCATTGTTTTTACACAGATTCATCGTGTCTTGGAATACATTTATATTCTCAGTTCTTCCCATTGTAAATCCTTCTTTCTACGATTTTATGAATCCTTTTCCTGAAATGCTTTATTGTTCCGCACCAATTCATTGAACGATACCGGAGTGTAATTGTTTATGCAGGCACCGGCATTTAAGGCACGCTCTCTCGTTTTCATAAATTCGTATACCTCATCCCGTGCCCCATGGATGTGCCCGTAAATCAGCCATGATCCATGACGGCTCTTATACCATTCTGCCAATGGATAATGGCACAGGCAGATCTGTTTGTCTTCATCTGTGACATGTTGCATTTTTTCAACGCTCTCCAGATACTTTGCAGCGTTTTCACAATCCAGTGTCGCCTTGTCATGATTTCCGATGATGAGGTGCTTGTGACCATTGAGTTGTCTTAAGTACCAGTCCGGTGTCCGTCCTGACCGGTAACAGAAGTCGCCCACGATATAAACATCATCATCTGCGGACACTCTTGAATTCCACAGCTGAATCAGGCAGTGATCCATCGTGTCGACATCTGAAAACGGTCGGTGATCAAACAGTATTACATTTTTGTGTCCGAAATGCAGATCACTAATATATAAATTCATGATGCGCCTCCCTCAATTTATTTCTTACCGTCTTGTAATCTAAACCTTTGAATCAACTCTTCCTCAAATGCCAGCGATTCCGGTGTCTCCTGTACCGCTCTCTCATACTCAGGCTCAACTGGTTCATAAGGTCTCCCGCTTTCGTCCATGACAAATCTCAGATTCTCACTCTTCGTCATCTTCACCTTCATACTCAATCAGTTCTTCATAGTCGTCTTTACTTCCGATTCTACGCAGATAATCTTTTCCGCCGTCGACAGCGACCGCACCGCATTTACAGAATTTAAAGTCATGCCTGCTCATGCTCTCGATAATCTCACCACATTTTTTACACTTGATTCTGTTCCTAATTATCTTTTTCATGATGTTGCCCTCGCTTTCTATATCTATTATTAATTATAATTGGATTTCCTATCTGCCGCCACATGAAATTTTGACACCGTTTTTTTCGATATTCTTCAAAATGGTGTATGTTTTCTTCGATATTTTAAATTTTGTCACGGTTTCCTTCGATATTTCGAATTTTGTCACCGTTTTCTTCGATAAACGCTCATCTGATTCGATAAACGCACATCTGTTTCGATAATCGCTTATCTGATTCGATAATTGCGGATTCCATTTTGATCACCAAAACATAATTTATCCTATTCAGCATCCATTGTGTATTAATGCTCTGATACTGCTTTGTGCATATACCAAGAGCATCCGCAACATCATCCTGAGACAGTGCATTCTCTTTTCGTATCTTTCTCAGACGTTTACCCATATTCTTTTGATATTCCTGGTCTTTATCGTTATCGTTCGACATATTACTCCTTCCATTTCATCCATAATAGAATACTATTTTCTTCTATAGATCAGAACCGAGTAATATGTGGAAGATTTTGGACATATTAGCGTGATTTTTCCCAGATAATACCAGACACCCAACACATATCAGTATTTTTTTATTATTTGTACCAAGGACAGATTATGGGGATATTTTCCTATATTCTGTACCTGTTCTGTATGTTATTACTACCATTCAACGGATAAGGGAAATGAAAACCATTGATGATTATATTCTCTGAATAAATGAGTTCCGATGTGCCAAAGTCCGCACCATTCATCCTGTGACCTTCTTGCTGATCTTTTCGACTGGTATAACACCATTAAATAAACTATCTCTCCTCCATAAACCACATATTGTTGTCCTCATAGAAAAGATGGCTCTCTTTTCCGTCAACAATACAGGTATAACGTATTCCGGCTCCGCCTGCTTTCAGGCTTGCCGCTCTTCTTACATCTGTTACTTTCTGAATCTCATATACATGGCCATCCATCCAGATAAAGCTCCTTGGTAGAAGCCTTCCGTCATTTGTAAATTCAGCCATGACATTTACATATACCTTGCTGCTTTCCATAATAGTTCAATCCCTCCTGTCTATCCAAAGTACCCATGCGGATGTACCGTATGATCAGACTTTGCATCACATGCTGACAGTATTCTGTCACGGTACATAAGCCCTCTCTGGACACTGTAAAATCCAAATCTTTTGCGGATAATATCAACCGTCTCATCCATTTTCATCTGTTTTTCTCTTGCCTGAGGATCCATGAACATGTCCAGCTGCTCCCAGAAATAATCTGTCACAAGATCCGTTCCACGTATTCCTATGCTCCGCAGTGGCTTTTGAAAAAACTCTGGCCGGCTGCTTTTCAGTTCCTTATCATCCGCCGATAGTCTGTAGTTGTCTTTGTATAACCTGTATCCAGCCTCTGCAATCTCTTTGGTAATATTGCTCGCATTCTGCAACTTTACCTGTTTTGAAAAATGAAACAGTTCTTTGTCACGGACACTGATCTCAACAGTCCGGCACCGGAACCCATTCTCCCGGAGTCTTGCCGCTACACTTTCTGCCAGAATGTATAACACAATCTTGACATCTTCATCTGTTTCCATACCCCTGGGCGTTGTTGTACTGTTGCCTACGGACTTGACCGGAGCTGATGTGTTTTCCAGCTTTACCGGAGATTCATCATATCCATTAGCAAAAGCCCACAGAATACTTCCCATCTTGCCAAGTTTTCTGACCAGCAGGGTTTCATCAGATTTTGCCAGATCTCCGATAGTCCGGATTCCCATGCTATATAACTTTTTATTCGTTGCATTTCCCACATATAACAGATCAGAAACTGGAAGACACCAGGCTTTTCTCTGAAACTCATCCTCATACATAGTAGTAATGGCATCCGGCTTCTTATAATCAGATCCAAGCTTGGCGAATATCTTGTTGAACGACACACCCACGCTCACCGTAATGCCAAGTTCTTTTTTCATCCTGCTGCTTATTTCCTGTGCAATGTGAAATCCGTCTCCCTTGAGAGTTGCACTGTCTGTCACGTCCAGCCAGGACTCATCAATTCCGTATGGTTCCCTCTTATCTGTATAGTCAGCATAAATTTCCTGTGCCATTCTGGAAAATCTGAGATACAGGTCCATCCTTGGGGGAAGAAATGTTATGTCCGGGCATACCTGTTTTGCCTGCCATAATGCCATTCCGGTTTTTACACCATATCTCTTGGCTGTATAATCAGCGGTCAGCACAATTCCATGTCTCGCCTCAGGATCACCTCCTACTGCTACAGGCTTTCCCCGAAGCTCCGGATGATGCAGAAGCTCTACTGATGCATAAAAACAGTTACAATCACTATGCAGTATTGTCCGGTTCACTGAATCACCTTCTTTCCTGCTGCCGGATGATATGCCATCCGTCTACATGGCATAATATAATACTTTTTATATTGCTATTCAATGGTACTTTATTATATATTATCAATATTATTGATATTTCAATTGCTTTTTAGGGATTCCTGTGCTAAAGTTGATATATCCCGCATAGGGAGATCATACCTGATATGATTACTTAGAAAGGCATAATACTATGAAAGATTTAGGAAAGACCATTGCTAAATACAGAAAAGAACACAAGCTGAACCAGAGCCAGCTTGCAAAAGAACTGGAAAACTATGATATCTATGTAAAGCAGAATTCAATCAGTGCCTGGGAACTTGGCACAGCAACACCAAATGCCAAACAGTTTCTTGCCTTATGTGAAATACTCGAAATTTATGATATCTATACGGATTTTATCGGTCAGAGTCCTCTTAATCCATTCCGGAACCTGAATGAAAATGGAATGAACAAGGTGCTTGAATATATCAGCGATCTGGAAAGTACCGGCAACTATAAACCGGCAGAGATCATTCCTATCCATGTGATCAGGGAAAAAAAAGTATTTTACAATACCGTTTCCGCTGGTACCGGCTCTTTTCTTGATAGTGACGAATATGAGATATTCTCCTCTCCTGACATTCCGGAGGCTGCCACATTTGGCGTATATGTAGATGGTGACAGTATGGAACCTAAATACCATAATAAGGATCTCATCTGGATTGAACAGACAGCATGCCTTGATGATGGCAAAATAGGTATCTTCTATCTTGATGGAAACGCATATGTGAAGAAATTTCAGAATAACAGACTCGGAACCTACCTCATATCACTGAATAAAAAATATGATCCAATCCCGGTTACAGAGAACAGTTCCTTCAAAATATTCGGCCGTGTTCTTTCATAAGTCCTTTTTTTGGAACACTTAAAACTGTAGGATTATTATAGCGGAACAGACCTGAACAATTCTGAATTTGGAGGTGCATATATATGAATACTGATATGGATATAGACATAAACACTGTGACAGACACAATTACCTGCAGACTTGTTAAAGCGAGGGCAGATCTTGGCATTACCCAGAAAGAACTTGCATCAGCAACCGGCATCAGCCTGAAAACTATTGCCAATATCGAGTCAAAACAGCATATCCCTTCCCTGCTTTATGCCATGAGGATTGCAGACTTTTTCCATAAGCCGGTAACAAGCCTGTTCTGCTATCATCCGGGTATACAGCAGACACCAGCTAAAGGAGATGAGCCGAATGAACAATAAAAAAACAGTTGGATTTTCAGACCATCGCTGTTGATTTTGACGGGACCCTGTGTTACAGCAAATGACCGGAGCTTGGTCAACCCAACCATGCACTGATTGAATATCTCCAGGAATGGAAACGC
>ENA-ORNW01000220-ORNW01000220.1-human-gut-metagenome-genome-assembly--contig:-NODE-220-length-63506-cov-10.527683_pt1 | contig 63506 bp, 53 predicted proteins | sample MGYA00242121_ERZ509034 | MGnify/ENA primary metagenome ERZ509034 (study PRJEB26280, sample SAMEA2338689) | human gut metagenome | biome: human gut; feature: human-associated habitat; material: faeces... | reverse complement strand
CACCACTGATAGTTAAATCGCCAGTTTCTGTATTTTTATAGATTGTTAAAGTAGGATCTTCATCGACTAGACGTGTTAAAGCATTGCCTATTTTATCTTCATCGGCTTTTTTATCTGCTTTGATTGCCATTGTGAACATAGAATCTGGGTGAGTGACAGGTTCATATTTGATAGGTTCTTCTTCATTACATAAAGTATCACCTGTTTTGGTTGATTGAAGTTTAGTGATGATTACGATATCGCCAGCATGAGCGATTTTTTGAGCGTGTTGATTTTTACCGCATGCACTATATAAAGTACTAATACGTTCTGTTTTTTCACTGACACTGTTGTATACAGAACTATTTTCAGTTAATGTACCGGATAAAATCTTTAAGTAACTAACTCTGCCGATGAATTGGTCAACAACTGTTTTAAATACATATCCAGAGAAACCATCTTCAGTACGGCGTTCGATGAGTTCGTTATTTTTGGGATTGATACCCATGGAAGCACGGAAATAAGGAGTTGGCATATATTCAATGATACTATTCATTAATTGTCTAAAACCGATACCTTTAGTAGCACTACCGCAAAGTACAGGGAAAATTCTAGCATTTACGATACCTTCAATGAGAGCAGCAGCTACTTCTGTTTCAGTAATTTCTTCACCTTCGAGATATTTTTCTAATAATTCGTCATTGAATTCAGCACAAGTTTCCATGAGCATATGACGAGCATTATCTACTTCATCTTTCATATATTCAGGAATTTCATAGATTAAATCTTTATTTTTGATTAAGACTTTTGTGTTCATAGTTATAAGGTCAGCTACACCTTGGAAGCTTGCTTCGCTACCAATAGGAATTTGAATAGGAACGACGCCTTTGCCAAAATGAGCACGTAATTCTTCAACTACTTTATAAAAATCAGCATGTTCACGGTCCATTTTATTGATGAAAATTGCACGTGGTAAAGATAATTCTTCAGCATATTTCCATGCTCTATCTGTTTCAACTTCGATACCAGATGTAGCAGAAACTACAACGATTGCTGATTCACAAGCAGTAAGTGCAGATTTTACTTCTCCTGTAAAATCAGGATACCCTGGAGTATCTATAAAATTAATTTTATAACCTTGCCATTCACAAGAAGCTAGACTAGAATCAATAGTCATTTTGCGTTTTACTTCTTCTGGTTCATAATCAAGTATCGAAGTGCCGTCATCTGTTTTGCCTACGCGATTAGTAGCACCACATTTGAAAAGGCAGTTTTCGGCTATTGATGTTTTACCAGATTTTCCATGTCCTACTAATGCTAAATTTCTTAATTGTGTACTATTAAATTCTGTCATATTAAAATCCCTCCTGGGTGTAAAATCTAAAAAAATCTATATTTAATATATTCTCTGAAAATTTTTAAAATCCTTTTATAAATTTAGAAAAAATAAAAGACTATCACTAATAATATTTTTTAGTGATAGTCTAAATTTATTAATTATTATTGAGCATCATTTAATTGTGAGGATAAAATTTCGATAGCTTTATTTAATTGAGTATCTGTAGTAGCATTTTCATCTAAATTTATTTCAATATCAGGTGTAATACCTATACCATCAATAGAACGTCCACTTGGTGTATAGTACTTAGCAATAGTTAATTTTACAGCATCATCTTCAAACATTGGCAATATTGTTTGGACAGAGCCTTTGCCATAAGAGGTATTGCCGATTATTGTACCTGCTTTTGTATCTTGAATAGCACCAGATAAAATTTCAGAAGCACTAGCACTGTTTTTATTGATCAATACAACAAGAGGATATTCAGGAGCTTCTAAAGATGAAGTATATGTTTCTTTATTTCCTTGTTTATCGACAATAGAAACGATTTCTCCTTTAGGTACGAGTTTTTGAGCAATTTCAACACAAGTTGTCAAAAGTCCACCTGGATTATTGCGTAAATCTAATACAAGTGCTTTCATACCTTGATTTTTTAAATCATTATAAGCATCATTAAATTCATTGGCTGTATCTTCAGAAAAAGATACTATTTGAATATAGCCAATATTGTTATCTAGCATTTTATGCCCGACGGTTTTTAATTTTATATTATCACGAGTTATTGTGACATCTTGATTAGTATTATTTCGCATAATGGTTAAGACTACATTTGTACCAACTTCGCCACGAACATGAGCTGCGACTTCATCAAAGGCCATTTCTTTTACAGATACACCATCAACAGCCAAGATTTCGTCACCTTCTTGAAGCCCTGCTTTTTGTCCAGGAGAATCTTCCATAATACCTACTATATGAATTTTTTGTTCATTATCCATACCCATGACAACACCGATGCCAGCGAAAGAACCTTCTGTTTGTTCCATTAAGGTTTTATACATTTTAGGTGATAGATAATTAGAATGAGGATCGTTCAATGATTTTACCATACCATCAATTGCTCCATCAATAAGATTGACATCATCAGTGTCATTGACATATTTTGTTTCGATAAAGCGATAAGCTGTAATGAAACGCATTAAATTAGTAAATCCTTTTTCATTAAAACCGAGGGCATAGTAAATGAGCCCTAGAGTAGAAAGTGAAGAGATAATTGCTATGAGTAATACGGCAATTATAGTTTTTAAAATTTTGTTCATAAAATATCACCACTTATATTATAAATAATTATATGGACTAGTTGGCTCACCATTGATACGAACTTCAAAATGACAATGAGGCCCTGTGGAGTTCCCTGTAGAACCACAATGAGCTATGATATCACCTTGGGAAATATTTTGTCCAACGCTAGCAACAAGAGATTGATTGTGTCCATAAAGAGTAGAAATACCATTTCCATGATCAATGATAATCGTATTACCATAACCACTTATCCAACCAGAATATGTTACAGTGCCAGAGTCAGCAGCGTAGATATTCATGCCATAGTCTCCACCAATATCAATACCGCTGTGATAGCGAGCATTACCATAAATTGGATGAGTTCGCCAGCCAAATTCAGAAGTGACTGGCCCATTTAATGGCCAGATCATTTGCCCTGTGCCTACATAGGCAGATGCTCCGCGGTTTTGAATCATCATAGAGATTTGTTTAGAGGCATTGACTAATTCTTGATAAGCTTTTTCTGATGTTTCTTTATCGTATTTAATTCTATCCATCATTCTATTTAAAGCAGATTTTTTATTGTCCAGAGCATATTTTTTGGTTTTTGCTTCATAATATAATTTTTCTGTAGCAGATTTTTCTTTTTCTAATTCGGCTTTTGTTTTGATGATAGTATCGCGTTCTTGATGGATTTGAGTGATTAAATCGTAGTCATAACGCAAGATGCGTTTGATTATATCCATTCTAGTTAGAAAATCTGAAAAGTCTTTTGCACCAAATAAAATATCTAAATAGGAAATTTGTCCGTGAATATAAATATCACGAACGCGTTTTTGTAGATATTGTTGGTTTTTCTTTAATGATTGTTCTGTATCACTTAATTGTTGTTCTTTTTGAGCAATCTGTTCATTGGCGGTATCTAATTTGGTTTTTATTTCATTATAAGCAGTATTGGCTTCATCTAATTCCGTTTGCAATGTACGCATTTTCTCAGAAACTTCATTTAATTTGTCATTAGCTTCTTGAATTTTATTTTTTTCATTTTCTGCTTGTTGTTCAATGCGTTCTTGCTTTTCCGAAAGACTTTCAGCAAGTGCAATCGGTGTGTTAGTGATAAAAAAGCATAATAATAAAGATAAAATAAGAAAATTTTTCATTAAGATATGCTCCTTAGACTTTTAGAAATTTCTTAAGTGAAATAGTACTACCTAAAGCACCAATGATAATGCCAGCAATTAAAACAGCAAGACCAATGTAATCAATGAAAGGGTGTTGAGGAATCAATGGGAAAAACGCCATGGCGTCATAGATTTCCTGTGTTATCTGCTCATAAATGATATATAAAAAGATGGTAGCTAGACTGCCTCCTATAAAACCTAGAAAAATACCTTCCAAAAGAAATGGCCAACGAATAAACCAATCAGTAGCACCAACGTATTTCATAATAGCAATTTCTTTTCTGCGGGCAAATACAGTGAGGCGTATTGTATTTGAGATGATAAAAATAGCGGCACCTGTTAATAAAATTATTAAAGCTACACCGATTAAACGGATCAGATGCGTTAAATTAAATAGATGGTTGATGATATCTTGACTATAAGAAGCAGACTCTACACTGTCAAGAGCAGAAGCTGTATCCGCTATGGTTTTTACTTGCTCTGGTGAAGTGACAGTTATCGAAAATGAATTTGGTAGAGGATTTGTATCATCTAGAGCGTCTAGTAAAAATTTTTGATCTCCTAAACGTTCTTTGAAATTTTTCATAGCTTCATCTCTAGTGATAAATTTTATATTTTGAATACCTTCAATGCTGTTTAATTTATTTTTTGTGTCATCAATCTCATCTTGGGATAAATCATCTTTTAGATAAACGCTTATTTGTACTTGAGATTCGAGCGTATCTGCCATTTTGTTTAAATTTAAAATGACAATAGAGAAAAAGCCTAAGATAAATAAAGATAATACAACTGTAAAGATAGAAGCTAAAGTCATCCAGTGATTGCGTTTTAAAGAGGTATATACTTCTTTGATAAAATATTCACTAGTACTAATTTTCATCACTGTATCCTCCTTGAGCGACATCTCGGATGATTTGGCCGTTTTCAATAGTCAATACACGGCGTTGCATAGTATCTACAATTTCTTTATTATGAGTGGCCATGACGATTGTAGTACCAGCTTTGTTGATGCGATAAAATATTTCCATGATACCCCAGGTGGTTTCAGGATCTAAGTTTCCTGTAGGTTCATCGGCAATAACGATAGCTGGTCGATTGACGATTGCACGAGCGATGGCTACACGTTGTTGTTCTCCACCTGATAATTGATGTGGAAAACAATTATATTTATCACTCAATCCCACTACGTTTAAAACGCTATTTACACTATGTTGAATTAAACGACGTGGAGCTTCAATAACTCTCATGGCAAATGCGATATTTTCATATACTGTTTTATCCGGTAAGAGACGATAGTCTTGGAAAACGATACCCAGGCTACGACGTAAATATGGAATATCTTGTCGTTTCATCTTAGTGATATTATACCCGTTGATGATAACTGTGCCAGAAGTGGGAAGTGTTTCATGGAGAAGCATTCGCATAAATGTGGACTTTCCCGCACCACTTGGCCCAACGATGAAAACAAATTCGCCTTTGTGAATATTTACATTTATATTGTTTAAAGCTAGAGCATTATTTTCGTATTTCTTAAATACTTTTTTCATGCTAATAATTGGTTTATTGGCCATTGCAAAACCCCTTTATATTTTTATAAAAATAATTAAAGACAAGGTAATATTACAAAATGCTTCCTGTATTTTGGCAGGAAGCATTTTTAATTTAATGATTTAAATATTAATAAGCGAGAATTTCTGTACCAGTTTCAGTGATTAATACAGTTTTTTCCCATTGAGCAGATAAGGAACCATCTTTTGTATAAATAGTCCATTCATCAACAGGGTCTAAAACAACGTGGCGAGCACCCATATTAATCATTGGCTCAACAGTTAAAACCATGCCAGGGACGAGAAGCATACCTGTATTTTTTTTGCCGAAATGAGCTACGAATGGTTCTTCATGGAATTTTTTCCCAACACCATGACCGCCTAAATCTTCAACAACAGAATAGCCATGTTTATGTGCATAATGTTCGATGACAGCTCCAATATCACCAACAAATCCCCATGGTTTAATGGCATTGATACCTATTTCCATACATTCTTTAGTAACTTCAACTAATTTCTTGGCTTCGTTAGAAACATTGCCAATCATAAACATACGAGAAGCATCAGCATAATATCCATCGAGAATAGTAGTTACATCTACGTTAACGATATCACCGTCTTTTAAAACTGTGTCACGACTAGGAATACCATGACAAACGACATCATTAATAGATACACAAATACTTTTTGGATAACCTTCATAATTTAGACATGCAGGTATACCGCCATGTTCAACGATATAATTATGTGCTAATAAATTAATAGTTTCTGTATCCATACCAGCACAAATTTGGGAAGCTATTAAATCAAGAGCACCATTATTTATGACGCCGCTTTTGCGAATACCTTCAATATCTTTTTCATTTTTTATAACACTGCGAGGAGGTCTTTTTTGTCCTCTAAAAGCTTTTAGTTTAATAGAATTTAAATGTTCATCAAATTGTTTATGGCAATCTTTATAAGCTTTATTACTGCCACACCAACATAAATCAGTATCTAACATATTTTTATCTCTCCTATTCTATACGATATTATAAAGCTTTTTTGATGATTTGAAAATAATAATTTATAGTGTTTATTTTCGGATAAAAGTAAAATAAATAGTGAAATTTATTATTTGTAAAATTTTTTTAAAATTTTTATAAAAAATAGAAGGAATAAAAATACTAGTTGTAGAATATATATAATCAAAGATACAGAAAAGGGGATGAATGCATATGGCAACATTCACTATTAGAGGCAAAAACATTGAAGTCACTCCAGCACTTCGCGATTATGTAGAAAAGAAAGTAGGAAAAGTAACAAAATACTTCGATAATGTTGGAGAAATTACCGTCCTTCTTACAGTATCAAAAGATCGTCATATTGTAGAAGTTACTGTACCTGTTCAAGGAATTTTATTACGTGGACAGGAAGCAACAATGGATATGTATACATCTATTGATTTAGTTATCGAAAAAATTGAACGTCAAATTCGTAAATATAAAACAAAATTAGAAAAACGTTTCCGTGAAGGTAGTATTAGAACAGAAATGATGACTCCACCTGCAAAACCTGCTGAAGAAGAAGATGCTGTTGTTATTAAAACAAAACGTTTTGTAGTAAAACCTATGGATGTTCAAGAAGCTATCATGCAGATGAATTTGTTAAATCATGATTTCTTCGTATATCGTGATGATAAAACTGAAGAGGTTAATGTTGTTTACAAACGTAAAGATGGTAAATATGGTTTGATTGAATCTGGTGTATAATAAGTTTTAAGTGAATATTGAAAACTAAAAAAATCGGGCTAAAATAATTAGCTCGATTTTTTTGTATAACTTTGTATAAAATAAACAGATAAATTAAATAAAATAATGACTATCTTTGACTTATTAAGCATTGTTTGATAAAATTTGATGTAGTTTTATTTGTATATAATTTTTACATCTATAATATTTAATTTATAGATAATAAATTAGCTGAAATTTTTACAATAAAATTAGTTTTAGATGTTTTAGTTATACTACATCAAATTATGATTTTTGTTAGGGGTTGAGATTTTTGTTCGGCTTTATTAAAAGATTTTTAGGCGATAATAATGAAAGTGAAATTCGCCGTATGCGTGGTATTGTGGAAAAAATAAATGCCTTAGAACCACAAATGAAACAGCTGAGCGATGGCTCATTATATGGAAAAACAAGTGATTTTAAAGACCGTATAGCAAATGGTGAATCTTTAGATAGTATTTTACCAGAAGCTTTTGCAACTGTTCGTGAAGCTTCTAGACGTGTACTTGGTATGCGTCATTTTGATGTACAGATGATCGGTGGTATTTGCCTACATGAAGGTAAAATCGCTGAAATGCGTACAGGTGAAGGTAAAACATTAGTAGCAACATTAGCTGTATATTTAAATGCTTTAACTGGTAAAGGCGTGCATATGATTACAGTTAATGATTATTTGGCAAAACGTGATAGTGAATGGATGGGTAGATTATATCGTTCTTTAGGATTGACAGTTGGTTTAATCACTCATGATATGGATTTTCCTTCACGTAAATTTGCTTATAATTGTGATATTACTTTCGGTACAAATAATGAATTTGGTTTTGACTATTTAAGAGATAATATGGTTGTATCTAAAGAGCAGATGGTACAACGTGAATTAAATTATGCTATCATCGATGAAGTAGATAGTATTTTAATCGATGAAGCTAGAACACCACTTATTATTTCTGGTCCTGGTGCAAAATCCACTGATATGTATGCTATCATGGCAAAAGCTGTAGCAAATTTAAAAGAAGGAGAAGACTATGTTTTAAATGAAAAAGAAAAAACAGTTTCTCCTAACGAATCAGCTGTAGCGAAAGTAGAAAAAGCGTTAAATATTAAAAACTTATACGATAGTGCAAATATTGAAATGTCTCACTGCTTTACGCAAGCTCTTCGTGCAAAAGCAATGATGAAACGCGATCGCGATTATGTTGTTCGTGATGGTGAAATCGTCATTGTCGATGAATTTACAGGTCGTTTGATGTTTGGTAGACGTTATTCTGAAGGTTTACACCAAGCTATTGAAGCTAAAGAAGGTGTAAAAATTCAGCGTGAGTCTCAAACTTTAGCGACAATTACTTTCCAGAATTATTTCCGTATGTATGAAAAATTAGCAGGTATGACTGGTACAGCTAAAACAGAGGAAAATGAATTCTTGAAGATTTATAAATTACCTGTAATTGTAGTGCCTACAAATAAACCTATTCAACGTATTGATTATCCTGATGTTATTTATAAAACTAAAAAGGCGAAAATGAAAGCGGTAATTAATACTATAAAAGAATGTCATGCTAAAGGACAGCCAGTATTAGTAGGTACAACATCCATAGTACAATCAGAAGAAATAAGTGCTATGTTAAAACGTCAAGGTATAGACCATAAAGTATTGAATGCTAAATATCATGAAATGGAAGCTGAAATCATTAAAGATGCAGGTCAAAAAGGTGCTGTAACTATTGCTACTAATATGGCTGGTCGTGGTACAGATATCAGCTTAGGTGAAGGCGTAGCAGAAGTTGGCGGTCTTTATGTAATTGGTACAGAACGTCATGAATCACGTCGCATTGATAATCAGTTACGCGGTCGTTCTGGTCGTCAAGGTGATCCAGGGGCTTCTCGCTTCTTCTTATCTTTAGAAGATGATTTAATGCGTCTATTTGGTTCTGATAATATCGCTAATATCATGGAAAAACTTGGTATGGGTGAAGATGATCCAATTGAACATAAATTAGTTACTCGTTCTATTGAACAGGCACAGAAAAAAGTTGAAGCACGTAACTTTGATATTCGTAAACATGTCATTGAATATGATGATGTTATGAATCAACAGCGTGAAGTTATTTATGATCAACGTCGTAAGATTTTACTTGGTGAAAATCTTTATGAAAATATCATGGAAATGGTTAAACGCATAATTGATACTCAAATGGATAAATATGCTAATGAAAAACTTTATCCAGAAGAATGGACTTTAGATGGTTTAATCAAAGAAGCAGAAGATATTTATGCACCAAAAGGAACTTTGGTTAAAGAACAATTAGAAGCTATGAGCCGTGATGAATTAAAAGAAACTTTATATAAAATAGCTAAAGATAATTACGATAATCGTGAAAAATTATTTGGCAGTGAAGTAATGCGTGATTTGGAACGCATCATCATGCTCAAAGTTGTAGATAACAAATGGATGGAACATCTAGATCATATGGATATGCTTCGTGAAGGTATTAGCTTGCGTGCATATGGTCAAAGAAATCCATTAGTTGAATATAAAATTGAAGGTCATGATATGTTCCAGGCAATGATCGATGAAATTCAAGAAGATATTGCTAAATTAATGTATCGTGTAAACGTTGTTCGCGAACAACCTCAACCAGAAGACCGCTTAAAAAATGCAACTGTAAATCATGGAGAAAGTGTTTCTAAATCTCCACAGGCGAAAAGTACAAATGTAGGTAGAAATGATCCTTGTCCTTGTGGTAGCGGTAAAAAATATAAAAACTGTTGTGGAAAAAATAAATAATTAATATATAATGATAAGATGAGGAAAAGTTCTATTTTTAATAATAGGGCTTTTCCCTAAATTTATTTATTCTATAATGAAATAAAAGATAAAAAAGGAAGTGAAATGATGCTAGAAGATTTACACACTACAATTGTAGCGATAGAAAAAAAGCTCACTGAAATGGGGGATTCACTTTGACATCGCTCGCAAAGAAGAAAAAATTGCTGAGCTAGAATATAAAATGGGTGAACCTACTTTTTGGGATGATCCTGATCAAGCCCAAAAGATCACTCAAGAATTAAACGGTGTCAAAGCAGGTGTAGACAAATACAAAAACATTCTCCATAAATTTGAAGAAATGCAAATTTTATGGGAAATGGGCATGGAAGATAAAGATGAAACTGTTTGCGATGATGTAGAAGCAGAGATAAAAGAAATCAATGAAGCCATGGAACAGTTGGAATTAGAATTATTATTATCTGGTAAATATGATGCTAATAATGCGATTTTAACACTTCATGCAGGTGCTGGCGGTACAGAAGCACAAGATTGGACACAGATGTTACTCCGTATGTATGGTCGTTGGGCAGAACGCAATGGCTTTAGCGTGGAAACAGTAGATTTATTGCCAGGTGATGAAGCTGGGGTAAAATCTGTTACTTTGATGATTAAAGGTCATAATGCTTATGGTTATTTGAAATCTGAAAAAGGTGTTCATCGTTTAGTTAGAATTTCTCCATTTGATGCTAACTCCCGCAGACATACTTCTTTTTCTGCTTGTGATGTTATGCCGGAAATTGATGATGATGTAGAAGTGGATATCAATATGGCTGATGTACGTGTAGATACTTATCGTGCGAGTGGTGCAGGTGGTCAGCATATCAATAAAACAGATTCTGCTGTACGTATGACACATATCCCAACAGGTGTTGTAGCACAATGTCAAAGTGAACGTTCACAGTTACAAAACCGTGAACAATGTTTGCGTTTACTTCGTGCTAGACTTTTTGAACTTGAAATGGAAAAGAAAGAAAAAGAACTTGCAGCACTTGAAGGCGATCAGCAAAAAATTGAATGGGGAAGCCAGATTCGTTCCTATGTATTCCATCCATACAATTTGGTAAAAGACCATAGAACAAATACTGAAACAAGTGATACGCAAGGCGTAATGGATGGGGATATCAATAAGTTTATTGAATCTTATTTGCATGCAAAGGCTAATCATATAATTTAATAATACGAGGTATTTTTAATTTGCGAAAATTATTAATGGGTTTAATCCTTGTAGTAGTAATAGCATTGGCAGGTGCAACTTATATATTACCAACATATATAAGTAATCAAATATCTGGACGAATAGAAAGAAGTTTACAAACTGATACTGTTCGTGCTGATATAGATACATCACCTAGTTTTATGTTGTTATTTGGTCAAGTAGATAAAATAGATATTGAGGCCACAAATATAAAATTAGATAAAGTAAATTTAAATGAGTTATCTTTAAAGGGCGAAAACATAGAAATTAGCGTGCAAGATTTATTATTAGCTCGTAGATTAGTAATAAATTCAGCTGATAATTTAACGATAACAGGCTTGATTGATGAAAATAACTTAGCCCAACTATTGGCAAAAGAAGTAGATAAAATTTCTGATATAACGGTAAAGATTACACCAGATAATGTTGAAGCTACAGGTAAAGTTTCTTTTTTAGGACAAGAAGCGACTATTAATGTAAAAGGCATTGTTGTTGTAGAGGGTAAAAATTTACTTTTCCGCATTACAGATGCTAATACAGAAAATAGATTGTTTGGTAAAATTGGCATAAGTCTTACCAAAGATGTTTTCTTAGTTTCTGCAGATAAATTGCCATTAGAGGGTGCAAAATTTACTAGAGTAGAACAGCAAAATGGTCAAATACTTATTGAAGCAGGTGTCAATAAGTAATAAGTAAGGTGGAATAGAGATTGGCAAAGTTTAAATATAATCGTTTGTTAATTGTTTGTATAATAATTGGCCTAATAGCTGCTATTGTTGTAAATATTCAACGCAATAGCGTGGAAAAAGCTAATATGACAGTGGATTTAGCCATTGATTATGAAGATATGATTAAGTTGGCTCAATTAGAAGGAGTGCCTGTAGAAGAAGTATTATCCCAAGCAAAACAAGCAGGTATTTCTTCATTAGCTGTGTATGAAACTACTTTTGAAAAGTTGAATAAAAATGGCAAGGCTATGGCTATTGCAGGTAGTTCTGTATTGGAAAATTATCATGGAGGAACTTTAAGTGATCCAGCATGGCGTACTTTAGTTCAGCAAGGTATTATAAAAGCTGATGAAGTATATGTCGTAGGGCATGATAAGCAAACATATGAAGAAGTAAAAGAAGATTTATTTAGACGTTTAGGCAAAGAGAGAGTAAATGTTCTAGATTTAGGCAATCAAGAAATATTGGCTGTAAAAGCTAATTATAGTGATTTATTAAAGATGAATTTAGGAATGCCAACTGATGAGATGAAAGCTGTTAATGATGCAGGTTTTTATGTGTTGGCTAGACCTAGTAATTACAAAAATGTAACGGATGATGATATCAATGCTGTTTTTGATCGTTTAAAAGATTTTAATATATCAGAAATAGTATTTTCTGGTTCTGAAACCTTAGGTGGATTACATCATACTGCACGTACTATTGAGTTGATGAAAGAAAGAGATATCACTCTTGGTATGATTGAACATGTTACGCAATTGCAATTTTATCCTCAAGATGGATTATATGATATTGCTAGAGGATTAGATTATAAAGTTGCTAGATTATATACTATACCAAAAGATGAACAGCCAAAATTAAAAATGGATGTAGCTGTGGAACGTTGGGCAAATACTGATGAAGAACGCAATATTCGTATAGATTTAATGCGTATTTATGAAAAACCTGAAGGTGATATGTCCTTATTAGCTACGAATATGAAGTATATTTCAGATACAAAGGCAAAACTTGAATCTAAAGGTTTTACAATTGGACCAGCTAGTCATTTTGAACCATTTTTTGGCAACAGAATATTACAAGCGATAATGCTTTTAGGTATTTGTAGTGCAGGCGTATTATATATTTCTTTAGTATATCCTAAGTTATCTGATAAAAAACAATATATTTTATTAGCTGTTTGTTTTGTAGTAACTGCCGTTCCTATTTTATTAGGAAAAGGTTCTACAGTTCGTTTGATGGCTGCTTTAGCTGCAGCAAATATTTTCCCTGCTATTGGTATGATAAGTCAATTAGATGTGATTCGCAAAAATCGTTTAATTGGCAAATTAAAATTTGGGCCATTATTATTAAAAGCAGTGAAAGCTATTATTTGTGCAAGTATTGTTTCCATGATGGGGGCAATGTTCTTGTCGGGCATTTTATCAGATGTAGAATTTTTCTTAGAAATGAGCATTTTCCGTGGAATAAAATTGACATTTGTATTGCCAATAATCTTAGTAGCGATAGCATTTATGCAACGTTTTGATATATTTGGTGATCATTTGTTGACTCCACCGGCATTTAAAGAACAGGCTAAGCGTATATTGAATATGACTGTATCTGTAAAAGCTTTAGTAGGATTTTTGATAGCTATGATTGTAGCTGTTATCTTTATCGGTCGTTCTGGTCATACAGCTGGCGTTCCTGTTCCTGGCATAGAATTGAAAATAAGAGCTTTCTTAGAACAAGCGTTTTATGCAAGACCTCGTTCAAAAGAAATTTTTATTGGTCATCCAGCGTTTATAATAATGATCATGGCATGGTATCGTAAGTGGCCAGCAGCTATCTTCTTTATTTTATCTATAGTAGCGACTATTGGACAAGGTTCTATGGTAGAAACTTTTGCACATATGCGTACGCCGGTATTTATGTCATTAATGAGAGGTTTTGATGGTGCTTTATGGGGTGCTGTCATAGGCTGTGTTGTCATGGGTGCATTGTATTTATGGCAATATATTGCATCTTCAACAGATAGGAGTAAGTCTTTGAATGAATAATATTGTAATTTCTGGGTATTATGGTTCTAAAAATGCAGGCGATGAAGCTATGCTATCTGCAATGTTAGAAGTATTCTCAGAGCTTAATCCAAAACTTCATATTACAGTTATTTCATCAGACCCAGAATATACAAGAAAACGCCATAGTGTTGATGCAGTTAATTGGTTAAATGTAGTAGATATTTTGAAAGTGTTGAAAAAGGCGGATTTACTTATAAGTGGTGGCGGTAGCTTATTACAAAATGTAACTAGCGGTCGAAGCTTATATTATTATATGGGTGTATTATTTTTAGCTAAATTAGTTCATACACCGATAATGTTATATGCTCAAGGCATTGGTCCTATTTATGGTAAATTCGCTAGGCGATTGATGAGATGGTTTGGCAATCACAGTGCTTTGATTACAGTTCGAGATAAAGACTCATTAAAAGAGTTGGATATGCTTAAAATTGTGAAGCCACCGATAAAAGCTACAGCAGATCCAGTATTAGCGATAAATGCAGTAGATAAAAAATCTGGTCGAGAGATTTTTAAAAAGGCTCATGTGTCTGTAACTAAGCCGATAATTGGTATATCTGTGCGTGAATGGCGTGAATGGCAACATTATAAAGACGTCTTAGCAGAAGTGGCTGATGAAGCAGTAACGAAATTAAATGCTCAGATTGTTTTTATGCCAATGCAATATCCAGAAGATGTAAAGGCTGCTAAAAAAATTGTAGCTAAAATGAAACAGCCGGCATGTATCTTGAAAGAAGATTTTACAACAAGGGAATTAATGTCATTAGTAGGAAACATGGATTTAATGATTGGCATTCGCCTTCATGCATTGATTTTCGCAGGTGTGATGGGCACGCCAATGATAGGTATATCATATGATCCTAAAATTGATAGATTTTTAAAATCCATTGATGAAGATGTTGTAGGCGATTTAGAGAATGTAACAGTGGAAGCTTTGATGCAAGAAATTAATACTAGATGGAATAATAAAGAAATATATCGCAATCAGAATTTGAAACGAATGGCTAAATTGCGTAGTTTAGCAAGGTCAAATGCGGAAATGGCTTTAGAATTTATAGATAAAAATAAATAATAAAAAATGACTCCTAGTAATTATAACTAGGAGTCATTTTTTTATTTAAAGAGATTTTTTAAAGTTTTAAAGAAACTTTCTTGTTCTGGATTTGCTTTGTCGTTTTTGATACCAGCAAATTCACGAAGGAGTTCTTTTTGTTTATCTGTGAGTTTTTGTGGAGTTAAAACTTTAATGCGAACATGTTGATCTCCTCGACCAGAACCACGAAGGAATGGAATACCCTTTCCTTTTAAACGCATTATTGTACCAGATTGAATACCAGCAGGTATCTTCATTTCTACTTTACCATCAAGTGTTGGTACTTCAATTGTGTCGCCTAAGGATGCTTGTACGAAAGTGATAGGTACTTCGCAGATAATTTCAGTACCTTCACGTTTAAAGAATTTATGATCCTTTACTGTGATATATACATATAAATCACCTGTAGAACCACCACGAACACCTGCTTCACCTTCACCAGCTACACGGATACGATTTCCTGTATCTACGCCAGCAGGAATTTTAACTTCAACTTTAGAGCGAACAGATTTAACACCTTTACCATTACAATCTTTACAAGGTGTTTTGATAATTTGACCAGTACCACCGCAACGAGAGCAAGTACGTTGATTTACCATACGACCAAATGGTGTATTTTGAGTGAATTGTACTTGACCTGAACCGTGACAATCTGGGCAAGTTTCTGGATGGGTACCAGCAGCTGCACCTGTTCCATTACATGTAGAACATTTTTCTGTACGAGGAATATTGAGTTCTACAGTTTTTCCAAATGCGGCTTCTTCAAATGATAAGGATAAGTTGTAGCGTAAATCAGAGCCACGTTCAGGGCCACGACGACGAGCAGAGCCGCCACCACCATTGCCAAAGAACATGTCAAAGATATCGCCGAAACCTTCTCCACCAAAGCCACCTTGACCAAAACCGCCGAAACCGCCAAAGCCACCGCCAGCTCCACCAGTACCATCAAATGCTGCATGGCCAAATTGGTCATATTGAGCTTTTTTCTGTGGATTGGATAAAACTTCATAAGCTTCATTTACTTCTTTGAATTTTTCTTCGGCTTCTTTAGGATTATCACGATTGAGGTCAGGGTGATATTTTCGAGCCATTTTTTTATAGGCTTTTTTTATTTCTGCTTCTGTAGCATTTTTGTCAACGCCTAAGACTTCATAATAATCGCGTTTTGTACTCACTTTGCACCACCTAAACCTGAATAAAGATTTTATGCTTAATTGACATAACTCCAGCTAAGGATTAACTGGAGTTATGTGCATCAAATTTCTTATTATTAATGACTTGAATTATTTATCAGTTACATCTTTGAAATCAGCATCAACAACATTGTCGTCATCTTTTGTCTGAGTTTGCTGTTGAGCACCAGCACCTGCATTAGCACCGCCAGCTTGTTGCTGAGCCTGCTGAGCTTGTTGGTAAGCAGCTGCACTTAATTCATAAAGAGGTTTTTGTAATTCTTCCATAGCTTTTTTGATTGCTTCGATATCTGTACCTTTGAGAGCATTTTTAACGCCTTCAATACCATCTTTTACTTTAGATACAGTGTTAGCATCAGCTTTATCGCCTAAATCTTTGATTACTTTTTCAGCTTGGAATACTAAAGAATCAGCATTATTTCTAGTTTCTACTTCTTCTTTACGTTTTTTATCTTCAGCTTCATGAGCTTGAGCTTCTTTAACCATACGGTCGATATCTTCTTTGCTCATACCGCTATCAGATTGAATAGTGATATTTTGTTCTTTACCAGTACCGAGGTCTTTTGCAGATACATGAACGATACCGTTAGCATCAATATCGAATTTAACTTCGATCTGAGGAACTCCTCTTGGAGCTGGTGGAATATCTGTTAAATCGAAACGACCGAGAGTTTTGTTATCTGCTGCCATTTCACGTTCACCTTGAAGAACATGAATGCTAACTGCAGGCTGATTGTCAGCAGCTGTAGAGAATACTTGGCTCTTAGAAGTAGGAATAGTAGTATTTCTTTCGATGATTTTTGTGCAAATACCACCTAATGTTTCAATACCTAAGGAAAGTGGAGTTACATCAAGAAGTAATACGTCTTTAACTTCACCAGCTAAGATACCAGCTTGAATAGCTGCACCTACTGCAACGCATTCATCAGGGTTTACACCATGATTTGGTTCTTTACCAAGATATTTTCTGATAGCTTCTTGAACAGCAGGGATACGGCTAGAACCACCAACTAAGATGATTTTATCGATTTCAGAAACGGATAAGCCAGCATCAGCCATAGCTTTACGAGTTGGTTCGATTGTAGCTTCAACAAGATCGGCTGTTAATTCATCAAATTTTGCACGAGTAAGAGTTAAATCTAAGTGTTTTGGACCTGTTGCATCAGCAGTGATGAATGGTAAGTTGATATTTGTAGAAGTCATGCTGGAAAGTTCGATTTTTGCTTTTTCAGCAGCTTCGATAAGACGTTGAGCACTCATTTTATCTTGAGATAAGTCAATGCCATTGGATTTTTTGAATTCTTCTACCATCCAATTCATTACTGCGTGGTCAAAGTCATCGCCACCTAAATGAGTATTACCATTAGTGGATTTTACTTCGAATACACCATCGCCAAGTTCAAGAATAGATACATCGAATGTACCGCCACCTAAGTCGAATACTAAGATTGTACCATCTTCACCTTTATCAAGACCATAAGCAAGAGCAGCAGCTGTTGGTTCGTTTACAATACGAAGAACATCAAGACCTGCGATTTTACCAGCATCTTTAGTAGCTTGACGCTGACTATCATTGAAGTAAGCAGGAACAGTGATAACAGCCTGAGTTACTTTTTCACCAAGATATTTTTCTGCATCAGCTTTTAATTTCTGAAGAATCATAGCAGAAATTTCTGGTGGAGTATAAGATTTTCCATCTACATTTACTTTATAATTAACTTCGCCCATATGACGTTTGATTGAAGCGATTGTTCTATCTGGGTTAGATACGGCTTGACGTTTTGCAAGTTGACCTACAAGACGTTCACCATCTTTTGTAAAACCTACAACTGAAGGAGTAAGTCTGCTACCTTCTGGATTTGTAATAACTGTAGGTTCGCCACCTTCCATAACAGCGACTACAGAGTTAGTAGTACCTAAGTCAATACCAATTACTTTGGACATTATAAATTCCTCCTAAAAACATCTATATATAAATATAAGTGTTAGTCAAATTGAATATTTTTATTTTATATTAATTATAGTTAAATTAGCGTTAACTAATTAGCTACAACTTTTACCATACTTGGACGAATTACTCGACCTTGTACCATATAGCCTTTTTGAAGTTCTTCTTCAATGGTATCATCTTCTTTTTCAGGGTCTTGAACACGCATTACAGCTTGATGGAAATTAGGATCAAATTTTTCACCAGTAGCTTTTATTGTTTCAAGTCCATTTTTCTTTAAAGATTCCATCAATTGGTTGTAAACCATGGAAATTCCATCATGAAGAGGAGTACCAGCAGCTCCTTCAACAGCTAAAGCTCGTTCAAAATTATCGATGATAGGTAATAAATCTTTAATTAATCCTTGAAGGATTACACCGGATAATTCTTCGCGTTCTTTTTCATTGCGACGACGGAAGTTTGCAAAATCAGCTTGCAATCTCTTGTAATGGTCTTCGCTTTGTTGTAACAACTCTTTTTGAGCTTCTAATTCTTTTTTTATTGTATCAAAAGTTGTTTCATCATTTTCTACAGCAGCCTCTTCAGTAGTTTCTTCTACTGTTTCTTTTACTTCATCGTTAGAAGTTGTTTCAGTCTGTGTAGTTTCTTTAGTTTCTTCTGGAGTAGCCATGAATCAACCACCTTCTTAAAATAGTTTAATGCTTATACATTACAAATGAAATCTATGAAAAATATCAGCAAGATTAGCATTCATAAATTTTAATAAAGAAATTATTTTACCATAATCCATACGTGTTGGACCTAAAACAGCTAATGTTGCGATAGGTTTACCATCTAAATGATATGTGGCACTGATAATACTGCAATCTTTAATATCATTATATTTATTTTCTTGACCAATAGTGACAGCCAAACCTTTATCTTTTTGTGCATGCAAAATATCATATAAAAGTTGTTTTTCTTCAAGCATAGATAAAAGTTTTTTTACTTTATCTATATTATGAAATTCAGGCTGTTCCATAAGTTCTCTAGCACCGCCTAGATAAAGACGCTCTTGCTTATCCTTAGCCAAAGCTTCATCTATAATATTAATAATGGCATTAAAAACTGTAGAATTTACAGTTTCACCACGGAATTTGCGGATTGATGCCATGCTAATATCTGATAGACGTTTGCCTTTGAGATAATGATTAAAGATACTAGCGATATTATCGAAATCTTTAAAGGAAATACCACTTGGAATATTGATTATTTTATTATCAATAAAACCAGCATCTGTCATAATAACAGCAATGACTTGATGGTCATTAAGTGGTAAAAATCTCAAATATTGAAAAGCTGTTTGTGTTAATTGTGGAGCTAAAACTAAAGATACATTTTTTGTCAATTGAGAAATAATACGTGAAGTCTCACGAAAAATTCCTTCTACAGATTGTACCTTAGTAGCATACCAATTATTGATAAGAGATATTTCATTCTCCGACATTTGTTCCAACGTTAATAGGTCATCGACATAAAAACGATAACCTTTTGATGAAGGGATGCGCCCAGATGAGGTATGGAGATGCTTGATATAACCAAGTGTCTCTAAATCTGCCATTTCATTACGAATTGTCGCAGGGCTAATTCCCAAACTATATTTCTTAGCAATTGTTCGGGAGCCTATTGGCTCTGCAGTAGATATATAGTCATCTACAATGGCTCGGAGAATGCTTTGTTTTCTTTCATCTAGCATTTCTTTCACCCCTGTTGTTAGCACTCTATAATAGTGAGTGCTAACTTCTAATTAAGAATGTATCACTATTTAGACAAAATGTCAATGTCTTTTGTTTAATTAAATAAAAAATTTCTTAAGTATAATGAAAACAGTTGAAATTAGTTTAGTTATTATATAGGAACTAAACTAAATGATAAAAATTATTGATTATAGGTTGAGGTTTTTAATAAAATAGTGTAAAATATAAATTATGAGCGTAATAAAAAAATAAAAATAGAAAGCCGAATCCAGCTCAGGAGCGGGAGAACCAATTTTTTGGGGTGAATCTAATTTGTTTTGGTAGAATTTACTGAAATTTTAGATGGATAGTCTTTCCTTCTCTGTCCTAACCCGTCAGCTAACCTCGTAGGCGATTTTGAGAGGAGTCTTTTTTTTGAGTAAAGTTGTCCGTGTTTTAGTCTTATCATTGTGTTTAATTTGTATGAGTGCTATTGCTAGTGCATCTTCTTTCCGTTTAGGCGACCAGGGTGATGAAATTGCTGAAATTCAAGCAGCTTTGGCAAGCCAAGGTTATGATGTAACAGCAGATGGTGACTTTGGTCCAGCTACACAAGCAGCTGTAGCAGCTTTCCAATCAGCTAATGGTTTGGATAATGATGGTCTAGTTGGTGCTATGACATATCAAGCATTGATGGGACGCAATATGCCTGTAGTAAGCCGTAGTTCTAATTACATTGCAAAACGTATTATTAATTCATCTTTGAATTATATCGGTGTGCCATATGTATTTGGCGGTACAACACCAAGCGGTTTTGATTGTTCTGGTTTTACACGTTATGTATTTGCTACAGCAGGTATTTCTCTTCCACGTACAGCAGATGTACAATTTGAAATGGGCACACCAGTATCTTATGATAATCTTATGCCTGGTGATTTAGTATTTTTCTCTACTTATACTTATGGAGCATCTCATGTGGGTATCTATATGGGTGATGGTAATTTTATCAATGCTTCATCTAGCCGTGGAGTAGTTGTTGACTCTTTAAGTAGTTCTTATTGGGCATCTTGCTACATTGGAGCACGTAGAGTTTTATAATTACATAAATTAAATTAAAAACAATTTAATTTAAAGGAGACATTTTGTCTCCTTTTTTCTTTATTTGAATTAAATAATTTAGTAAGAAAGAAGTGACCGAGTATGTCTTTTTTAAATGATTGTAGAGCATATAGTAATTTATCAGCCATGAAAGCTAATTTTTTGCAGAGAATTGATACAGTACTGCCTTTAGTTGCTGACTTGGTACATGCACATGTAGCTATGTATACATTTTCTAAAAAGAAAAATTGTTTCACAGTTATTTCTGAATATGAACCACATACAACATATAATCCTATAAAACAATCTTTGGTAGGAAAAGATATACCTAAGGTACAAGAACCATTGATCGATAGGACGATTAGACTAAAAACTAAATATGAAGGACAAAGAGAATTAGATTTTGGTAAATTTTATCAGATGTATACAGTTCCAATTATTGATGACTATGAGGTAATTGCAGTAATTTGTTTTGAAATAAATTATGAAGATACACAAACAAGAGGATTTACTCGTCTATTAAAAACAGCATTTACTATATTGCAAAACGCTCCTAAACAAGTGGATAATAAGATGTATAGAGCTATTTCTTCTCGTGATGGTATTATTATTACAGATAAGCATGAAAGAATTATTTTTGCGAATATGGTAGCTTCGAGAATTTATCACGTTTTGGGTGTCAGCAATTTATTAGGATGTCATCTGTTTGACAGACAATTGACTTTGCATATTACGAAAGAAACTATTTTGCCTAAATGTCCTTATGAAAAAGAAATAGAAGTAGGTAATTTAGTCCTTATTAGAAGAGATATTCCCATAATAGAAGCAGGTAATTTATTGACAAGAATTGTCATTTTATCTGATGTTACAGAGATTAGGAAAAAAGATAAAGAATTGATGATTAAATCTGCTGTAATACAAGAAATCCATCATCGTGTAAAAAATAATTTGCAAACTATTGCTAGTTTACTTAGATTACAAGCTAGAAGGTCAAATTCTTTGGAAGTAAAAGAAGCTCTAAAAGAAAGTGTAAATCGTATTTTGAGTATATCTGTAGTTCATGAATTTTTGTCCCAACAAGGTGATGAAAATATTGATGTAATGGAAGTTACAAAAAATATTTTAAATTTAATTCAACAAAATATGTTAGATAGTCACTTTAAATTGGATACAGAATTTATTGGAGAAACTATAATTTTGCCATCAAAACAAGCTAGTAATTTAGCTTTGATTATAAATGAATTGATATTAAATTCAATTGAACATGGATTTTCGGATAGAAATTATGGTAAAATTGGTCTTAAAATAAGTCAAAATGATGAAGCCTATATAATTGAATTATATGATAATGGTAAAGGATTGCCAGATGATTTCTCTGATTTACCTACAAAATCATTGGGTTTACAAATAGTAAGAACATTGGTAGAAGGAGATATGAATGGCTCTTTTGACTTATATAATGATAATGGGGTTCATGCCAAGATAGCTATTCCCTATAAATTTTTAATGGAGAGTGAAGTTGATGTCTAAGTTAAAAATTGTAATTGCCGATAATGAATCGATTATTCGTATGGATTTAAAAGAAATGTTAGAAGAAGCTGGGCATGAAGTCGTTGGAGAATGTTTTAATGGATTGAAAGCGATAGAATTAACACAGCGATTAAAACCAGATTTAGTAATTATGGATATAAAAATGCCTGAAATGGATGGCATAACAGCAGCAAAGAAAATTACTGATCAAAAATTAGCACCAGTTATTTTGATTACAGCATTTAGTCAACATGATATTGTAGAGAAAGCCAAGAATTCTGGTGTTTTAGCTTATTTAGTAAAGCCTATAAAACCTAGTAATTTGTTCCCAGCAATTGAAATTGCAATGTCTAGATTTAATGAGATTAAACAGTTAGAAAGTGAATTAGATGATATTAAAAATTCATTGGAAATGAGAAAGTTATTAGATAGAGCAAAGGGCATTTTAATGGATGCATATAATTTATCTGAAAATGAAGCATATCGTCGAATACAAAAATATAGTATGGCAAAACGAAAGACAATAAAAGAAGTGGCTCAATCAATTATTCGTGCAGCTACAAAATAGTAAATAAAAAGGGCATTAACTTTTATAAGATAATGCCCTTATTTATTCTAAATTTATAAATAAAAATTAAATATCATCACTGACTTTATTTTTTATTTTTATCAATAAATCCATTAAGATTTTTTGTTCATCTTCATTAACGGCTTCTAAAACATGTCGACAATTTTGAGCTATAACATCAAACCATTCATTATATTGTTCAATAGCTAATGGTGAGAGATAGATGTATTTTTCTCGTTTATCATCACCGCTTTGGCGTATGATGAGATTTTTTTTCATAAGTTGGCGAATTGTTTTAGAAATCGCAGCTGGTTCTATATTTAAATAATTAGCTAAAGCTGTTTGAGTCATAGTACCTTGGTCATGAATTGTTTTTAAAATAGTCCATTCAGAACCATAGATATTTGTACTGTATAATGCACGGTTTACACTTTTTGACATAGCACGTGTTGTTTGATATAGTTGATGAACTAATTCGTCTGTCTGTTGAATTGTTTCTAGAGAAATTTCGATAGTAATCCCCTCCTTATATACTGTTATAACAAATAATAGATATTTTTACAATGAAAATTAATGAAGAAATTAACGATGATTTTGTTATATTTATAATTTTTAGGGGAAAAAGTACGTTATAGGAGGTATATTTATGCTTTATTTAGTCAAGATTTTTTATGCTTTTATAATTCCACCGGGTGGTATTATATCATTATTAATTATGTTTAATATTTACTTATATTGGAAGAAAATAAAAGGTAAATATATTTTAACGGTGATTACTTTATTGTTTTATTTATTATCTACAAATTTTATAGCTTATCATTTAGTTAAGCCATTGGAGAATTTTTATCAAAATAAAAGTATTGAACAGTTAAAGCAAGATAAAAATGATGTGATAATTATGCTAGGTGGCGGTGCAATAAATGTAGTAGATATTGATGGCGAAGGGCAAGTTTCAGGATATGTAGCTAATCGCATGATTACAGTTATGAGATTGCAAAAAGAATTGAATATTCCTATTATTTTATCTGGCGGAAAAGTGTTTGAAGATACTGGAAGAGAAGCTGATATTGAAAAGCGTATATTTGAAGGTATGGGAGTGGATAGTAAATATTTAATATTGGAAAATCAGAGCAGAAATACAGTGGAAAATGTGCAAAATAGTAAAGTTATAATGGAAGACTATAATTTTAGTAGACCATTGGTTATTACATCAGGCTTTCATTTGCCAAGAGCAATGGAAATATTTGCCCGCGAAGGAATTGAAGCTACACCATATGTAGCAGATTATCAAATGAGTGATGAGTTAGTCTTTAGTATTTTTAATTTCTTACCTAATAATGGTAGTTTAAATACATCTTGTATGGCTATTCGTGAATATTTGGGTATTTTGGCTTTAAAATTAAAAATGCAATGAGTTTTAATATAAATATAATTAGATTAAAGAGAATATGAAATGATGATTAAGGAAATATTACAAGAAAAATTAAAATTATTGCCTACAAAATCAGGTGTTTATTTGATGAAAAATAAGCAAAAACAGATTATCTACGTAGGTAAAGCGATTAATTTAAAAAATCGTGTGCGACAATATTTTCAATCGAGTAGAAATCATTCAGCAAAAACAATTGCGATGGTGTCGCATATAGAAGATTTTGAGACGATAGTTACAGATAATGAATTAGAAGCATTGATTTTAGAATGTAATTTGATAAAAAAACATCATCCTAAATATAATATTATGCTTCGTGATGATAAGACTTATCCTTATTTAAAAATCACATTGAATGAAAAATATCCAAGAATAGTAACTACTCGTCGTCTTATCAAAGATGGCTCAAGATATTTTGGCCCATATACAAGTTCTACGGCAATGAAGGAGACTTTAAATTTATTGCGTAAATTATTCCCTTTGCGAACTTGTAAACATTTAGCAGATAGACCTTGTTTAGAATACCATATAAAAAGATGTTTAGCTCCTTGTGCTAATTATATTGATGAAGATAGTTATAAAGATATGGTAGATGGTGTATGTTTATTTTTGGAGGGGAAAAGTGAAGTCGTAGAGCAGGATTTGGCAAAAAAAATGCAGATAGCAGCACAGAATTTAGATTTTGAAAAGGCTGCTAGATTGAGAGACCAACTATTAGCTGTGCGTAAGATCATGGAAAAACAAAAGATATTATTAGATGAAGACGATATAGATGCTATCGGTATCGCTAGAGCTAATTATGGAATTTGTATAGAGATATTTTTTATTCGCAATGGTAAAATGTTAGGTCGCAATCAATTTTTATTAAATGATGAAGATGATGATGAAAAAAATCTGATAACAGCTTTTTTGAAACAATATTATAATGACGCGGTGGATATTCCTAAGGAAATATTAATACCAGAAGAGATAGCAGAAATAGAATTATTGCAAGAATGGCTTTGGGCAGAAAAGAAGAAAAAGACAAAAATTTTATTGCCTAAACGTGGTGTGAAAAAAGATATTTTGACGATGGCAAGAGAAAATGCAGAAAAATATTTATTAGAGCAAGAGCAAAAATTAAAAGATATAAAGGCTCGTAGTTTAGGTGCTGTCTATGATTTACAAAAATATTTAAATTTACCTAATCCACCGATGCGTATGGAATGTTTTGATATATCACATATTCAAGGCTCAGAAACAGTAGCTTCTATGGTGGTATTTCAAGATGGCAAGCCAGATAAAAACTCTTATCGCAGATTTAAGATAAATTCTACGGAAGGAAAACCAGATGATTTTATGTCGATGAGGGAAGTGACTACTCGCAGATATGTAGGCATTGATAAAAATGATTTACCAGATTTGATAATCATCGATGGTGGTAAAGGTCAATTGAGTTCAGCTTTGGAAATCATTCGTGGAGCAGGTCATTATAGCGTCCCTGTAGTGGGGCTTGCTAAGCAATTTGAATATATTTTTACAGAACAATCATCAGAGCCTGTTATTTTGCCACGGCAATCAGATGCTTTATATCTGGTGCAAAGTATAAGAGATGAGGCACATCGCTTTGCTATTACTTATCATCGTAAACTTAGAACAAAACGCAATAAGATATCTATACTAGATAATATTTCTGGAATTGGTGCAAAGCGAAGAAAAAGTTTATTTGACCACTTTGAAACGATACAAAATATAAAAAATGCTTCAGTTGATGAATTGATGGCTGTACCAGGGATTAGTGAGCAGATAGCAAAATCGATATATAATTTTTTCCGCACACATGAATTAGTGAGTAGTAAATTAAAATAAATTTACAACTATACATTTTATTTACAAGTTTACAATAAATAATCATTGACAAATATGAATTTTATTGTTATAGTAATAGACAGATAAAAACAGTGAAGAGGAAAAGTAGATTTATGAAGCTTGCAGAGAGCTATGGTTTGGTGGGACATAGTAGTGAATTAAATTGAAATACACCTTAGAGTTGCAAAGCTGAACAATTATGATAATTGGGCTTAAATTAAGTAAGTTTTGTCGGAATGCCTCCGTTATCATGGGCTAGGATATGTTAGTATCCGAAAGAGTGGCTAAAAAAGCAAATTGGGTGGTACCACGGGTTATAACAGCTCGTCCCTATATAGGGGCGAGCTTTTTTGTATGCTTTTTTAGCTATAAAAATTATGTTTAATTTATATCAGCTGATAATAATACTTAAATTTTAATGAAAAATGTGATCTTAATTTTTTAGACTGTGGGCAAATTATATATTTTTAATTTGTAACAGCATGGGAAAGGATGAAAACTATGTCTATTCAATTAATAATAGTTTGTTTATATGTAGTATTATTATTTGCAATATCTTTTTATGTAAAACGACGTGCCAATAAAAATCCAATGGAATATTTATTTGCGGGAAGAAAATTATCTACATCACTGATTGCTTTCAATGTAACAGGTCTTGCTGTAGGTGCGGCTTCTACTGTTGGTGTAGCAGAAAATGCAACGCAGGTGGGCATTGCAGCTGGTTGGTACAATGGAGCATGGGCTATTGGTGCTGTAGTCATGGGAGTTTTAGCAGCAGGAAAATATAGACAAATGGGTTGTTCTACAATACCAGAATTATTTGAACGTTATTATGATAAAAAAGGTCGTCTTATAAGTGCAATTGGTTTAGCTATTATTCTTATTTGTATTACTTCACTTCAATATGTAGCAGGTGGTGCAATTTTATCTACACTTATGCCAGATATATTTTCTATGAAAACAGGTATGATAATGAGTGCTATAGTTTTTATTGGTATTACTGTTGTAGGCGGATTGTGGTCTTCTGGTATGTCTAATATGATAAGCGTTAGTTTAATTTATTTAGGAATTTTATATTCAACTATTTCTGTCGTAGATAATAATGGTGGTCTTGTAAATATTAATAATAATTTACCTGTAGTTGATTTTTCATGGTTTAGTCCTATTGGTGGCTTAGGATTAGCTGTAGTATTGGGCTGGATTTTGATAATGATATCTCAAGCACTCACTTTGCAGGGAACTGTACAGATTGCCTGCGGTGCAAAAGATGCTAAAACAGCAAAGAAAGGATTTATCTTAGGTGGAGCATTGATTTTCCCAATTGGTTTTTTATCAGCTATTTTAGGTTTAGCAGCTAAAGTTCAATTTCCTGATATCAATCCAACTATGGCACTTCCTCAGATTATCATGAGTTTAGATCCTGTAGTTTCAGGGATAACACTTGCAGCATTATGGGCAGCAGATGTTTCCACTGCTTGTACAATATTATTAGGTGCAGGTACACTTATTTCTCAAGATATTTATAAACGTTTTATCAATCCACAAGTAACAACTGCAAAATTTTTGCAAGTAAATCGTTTAGTTATATTATTAGTAGGTCTTGCTACTTTATGGTTAGCATTTAATGCAGTGGGAATTTTAAAAACGATGATGATTGGTTTAAGTTTGACTACTGCATTTACTGTAGTATTTTTATTTACTGTGTTTGCGCCTAGTCTTTGTCGTAAAAATTCAGCATTTTACACTACTGTTGTAGGTTTGATAGGATTGGTTTTATGGCAATTTGTACCTCAGATACATGTATTGCCACATGTAATTTATTTTGAATGGATTATTTGTATAATCAGCTTTTTGATTATCAGTGTTGTGGATAAACAGCCAATTAAAATAGTTGAGAAAGAAACTACATCAGCAAAAGTCATGGTAAATCAAGAAGTTTTGAGCAGATAAAAATAAATAATAAAATTTATAACCTGACAAGTAAAAATACTTGACAGGTTATTTTTTGTCATATATAATAGTCAAAGTCGTAGGACATAATTAAATTTGATGAATAATGAAAGCTCAGGTGGTTTAAATGTTAGAAAAGTTTTTGCACATGAGCGCTTTATTTGATATTTATGGGGCTTTGCTAACTGACAAACAGAAACGTTGTCTACAAATGCACTTATTTGAAGATTTTTCATTATCAGAGATAAGTACAGAGTTAGGAATTTCACGTCAAGCTGTTTATGACATGTTGCGTCGCAGTGAGCAAATCATGCAGCAATATGAAGATAAATTAGGTTTGGCAGCCCGTTCGACAAAAGAAAAAACAGAGCTTTTGTCAATTTTATCTGATTTATTAGCATTAAAGCAGGAATCAGAAGATAACAGGCTTAATAATATAATAAGACGTATTTCTGTGTTAACAAATGATAGCAAGGAGGCATAAATTTGATTTTTGAAAATTTAGCTGATCGTTTGCAAGAGACTTTTAAAAAATTGCGTGGTCATGGTAAATTAACAGCTGATGATGTTAATGCTACCATGCGAGAAATTCGCATAGCTTTATTAGAAGCCGATGTAAACTTTAAAGTAGTTAAAGATTTTATTAAAAAAATAAAAGAACGTGCAGTAGGACAAGAAGTTTTAGAGTCCTTGACACCTGCACAAGCTGTTATTAAAATTGTTAACGAAGAGTTAACAGCATTGATGGGACAGACTCAAAGTCATATAAACATTTCACCAAAAGCTCCTACAATCATCATGATGGTAGGTCTTCAAGGGGCAGGTAAAACAACATCTGCTGGTAAACTTGGTTTGATGTTTAAAAAGCAAGGCAAACACCCATTGATGGTTGCAGCAGATATCTATCGTCCAGCAGCTATCAAACAGTTACAAGTACTCGGTAATCAAATTGATATTCCAGTATTTGCTAAAGAAGATTGTAAAGATGCTGTGCGTATCGCCAATGAAGCAATAGATTATGCAAAATCTCATGCTAATGATATTGTAATCATCGATACAGCAGGACGACTTCATATAGATGAAAACCTCATGCAAGAGTTGAAATCTATAAAAGAAGATGTAAAACCTCATGAAATCCTATTGGTAGTTGATGCTATGACTGGTCAAGATGCAGTTAATGTAGCAGAAAGCTTCAATAATGATTTAGGTTTAGATGGTGTTATCTTAACTAAAATGGACGGGGATGCTCGCGGTGGTGCGGCACTTTCCGTTAAGGCTGTTACAGGTTGCCCTATTAAATTTGTGGGTGCTGGTGAAAAATTGGAAGCCTTAGAACCATTTTATCCAGATAGAATGGCTTCTCGTATCTTAGGTATGGGTGATGTGCTTACTTTAATTGAAAAAGCACAGACTGCTTTTGATGCAGAAGAAGCAAAAAAAATGGAAAAAGCTTTCCGCAAAAATGAATTCACTTTAGATGATTTCTTATCTCAATTAAATCAAGTGAGAAAGCTTGGCTCTTTTGAAAATATCTTAGGTATGATACCTGGCATGGGTGGACTTAAGAAAAAACTTGGTGATGTGGATATCGATATGAATGGTAAAGAAATCAAACATATCGAAGCTATCATTAGAGCCATGACACCAGAAGAAAAAAGAAATACAAAAATCATCAATGGTTCTCGCCGTAAGCGTATCGCTATGGGTAGTGGAACAAAAGTTCAGGAAGTCAATAAGCTCTTAAAGCAATTTGATGAAATGAAAAAAATGATGAAGAAAATGTCTAATATGAAACAGTTAAATAAGAAAGGTAAAAAAGGAAAAGGCGGTTTCAAACTTCCTTTCTTTAGATAAAACCTTCTATAATATAACTTAATCACTTTAAGGAGGTGAAAACATTGGCAGTTAAAATTCGTTTAAATCGTATGGGTGCTAAAAAACGTCCATTCTATCGTATCGTTGTAGCAGATTCTCGTGCTCCACGTGATGGTCGTTTCATCGAAATCTTAGGTAACTATGATTCCACAAAAGAACCTGCTATTATCAACATTGATGAAGAAAAAACTTTAGACTGGATGCTCAAAGGTGCTCAGCCTACAGATACAGTTAAATCTTTACTTAGCAAAAAAGGTATCATGACTAAATTTGATGCAGCTAAACATGCTAAGAAATAAGAAAGAGGCAAATAGATGAAGGAACTTGTTGAAGTAATAGCAAAATCACTCGTTGATTATCCAGAACAGGTTACTGTTGATGAAATCGTTGATGGTAATCATGTTTTGCTAAAATTGCGTGTAGCTTCAGCTGACATGGGAAAAGTCATTGGCAAACAAGGCCGTATAGCCAAAGCAATGAGAACTGTAGTGAAAGCTGCAGCTTCCTGTGAAAATAAAAAAGTTACAGTTGATATCATCGAATAATTGCAATAAAAATAGCCGGAGGTCGATTACGACTTTCGGCTTTCTCTTTATCTAAAATCTTTTCATTATAATATATATATGATAGTATATATCATGAGATTAATGAAACAATTAAAGTGAGGTTATAATTATGGAAAGCATTTCTTTACAATGTCCAGTAACAATTAAAGTAAAAGTTACTGAAAAATTTAGAGCTAAAATGTTAGACAAAATGCAAAAACAATTAGCTGAAGTAGATTTAAAATTATCTAAAATCGACATTCAAAAGAAAAAATTTTTAGAAGAACATGCTGAAGATAATATTCAACAAGTTGGTGCAGTTGTTCAAAAAATGGAAATAGATAAAGCTAAAGGTTTAAAATTAAAAGCTAAAATTGAACAAGATATTGCAGACATGAAACATCTAGGTTTAGGTGCTGAAATTATTCAAGGCACTATGCAGCATGTATTTAATGTAAAAGTTGGCGATAAGATGCCAGCTGTTATGAATACTGAAATTATCGTAGAGGATGAAAAAATCATTGAAATCCGCAACTAATAAAAAGATTATTATTGGTAAAATCGGTGCAGCTCATGGTGTTAGAGGAGATATGAAAGTATATCCTTTAACAGATTTTCCTGATAGATTTAATACTATAAAAAAAGCATATGTAGACGATAAAGAAATAAATATTATTTCTACTCGCTATCAAGGAAATTTTGTAGTTATGAAAGTAGAAGGTGTTAATTCTCGTGAAGAAGTAGCACGTTTTACGAATAAATTATTGAAAATAAATCGCAGTGATGTACCACCGCTTGAAGATGGAGAATATTATGCTTTTGATATAATCGGACTTCAAGTAATCAATCAAGATGATGTTGTTTTAGGTGAAATAACAGAAATTTTGAAAACTGGTAGCAATGATGTATATATTACAAAAGCAAAAGATGGCAGACAAATTTTAATTCCAGCGTTAAAGAAAGTAGTTACTGAAATAAATATTGATGATGGATTTATGAAAGTAATTTGGGATGAAAATCAGGAAGTGTAATTATGAGAATAGATATATTATCCTTATTTCCTGAGATGTTTGGCGGAGTTTTTGGTTGTAGTATTACTAAAAGAGCGATTGAAAAAAATATTTTAGATATACAAATAACAAATCCTCGTGATTTTGCTTTTAATAAGCATAATCAAGTTGATGATACAGCTTATGGTGGTGGTGCTGGCATGGTGATGAAACCAGAGCCATTATTTAGAGCTGTAGAAGACGTTAAAGCTAAAACGCAAATTGAAAATAGTAAGGTTATATTGATGTGCCCTACTGGAAAAGTATTCACTCAAGAAAAAGCGAAAGAACTTGCTAATTTTGATCAATTGATATTTATTTGTGGTCATTATGAAGGTTTTGATAATCGTGTGGTACAAAATTTAGCTGATGAAGTAATTTCTATTGGCGATTATGTACTAACAGGTGGAGAACTTCCTGCTATGGTGGTAATTGATGCTGTATCAAGAATGCTTCCAGGCGTATTAGGCTCTGGAGAGTCTGCTCCAACAGATTCTTTTTATAATGGGCTTTTAGAATATCCACAATATACAAAACCGCGTGAGTATAGAGGTCTTAGCGTACCTGATGTATTACTTTCAGGAGATCATGCTAAAATAGCAAAATGGCGTCGACAAGAATCTTTGCGAACTACGTATATAAATAGACCTGATTTATTGGAAAAAGTAGAATTAAGCAAAGATGATAAGAAATTTTTAGAGGAATTGAAAAATAATTCTAAATAGAAAAAGGCTTTTAATAGAAGATAAAATCTATTAAAAGCCTTTTATAATTTTTTAATGATAAGATTTAGATACAACACGTGTTAAAGTTAAATTAATAGCCAAATGTTTAATCTTATTGTTGCTCATCAATTCAAATACAACATTTGTTAAAGTTAAATTATGACAATGGTAGAAAGTGTAGCAGGCGTTGTTTAATTCAAATACAACACTTGTTAAAGTTAAATTTATTTATAAATTCGCCAAACTAGAGGACTTTTGGCAATTCAAATACAACACTTGTTAAAGTTAAATGAAAGTTCATCATCAACTGCCGAACCTATAACAGAATTCAAATACAACACTTGTTAAAGTTAAATAAAATGATATACCTACCAATAAAACAGATGACTAATTCAAATACAACACTTGTTAAAGTTAAATTATTTCGATGTGTTATAAGGTGCCATTCTTTACAATTATTCAAATACAACACTTGTTAAAGTTAAATATGGGTTTTATAGAAAAAGCTAATGTTATATTAGAATTCAAATACAACACTTGTTAAAGTTAAATGTCAAATTAGGCTGTCTTTTTCTTTTGCAAGAAGGATTCAAATACAACACTTGTTAAAGTTAAATTATTGAGAAGCCTAGAAGAAAGATTAGCTTCGATTGAATTCAAATACAACACTTGTTAAAGTTAAATTGCCCAAGCTCCAGAGCGTCCTGTGCTGTAATATCTATTCAAATACAACACTTGTTAAAGTTAAATCCAGCTCCGAACCATTGCAATTTTTTTGGGTCAGCGATTCAAATACAACACTTGTTAAAGTTAAATATAAAATCTGGCATGATAATGGAACTTCAACCAGGATTCAAATACAACACTTGTTAAAGTTAAATGCACCTAATTTGTAGTGCTTTTCCAGGAACTGCATCATTCAAATACAACACTTGTTAAAGTTAAATAAAAATGCAGATATTGAAGGCGTAATAATTAAACTAATTCAAATACAACACTTGTTAAAGTTAAATTACTCATACAACATTTTTTAATCCCCCTTTTTTTAATTCAAATACAACACTTGTTAAAGTTAAATATGTTTGTCTATATTGTTCTGCTACCATAGTTTTATATTCAAATACAACACTTGTTAAAGTTAAATACAAGCGTTGATGATTTTTTTGTATTTGCAGCTAAATTCAAATACAACACTTGTTAAAGTTAAATTTGTGTTTTATAAATACTTTCAATATTATCTTCTGGATTCAAATACAACACTTGTTAAAGTTAAATACAGTGGACGCAGTCATGCAAAAATTTATAGATAAAATTCAAATACAACACTTGTTAAAGTTAAATAATAGCATTATCAAAAAAATGTCCGACCATCACCAATTCAAATACAACACTTGTTAAAGTTAAATCAAAACAAATAAAAGAGAAAGGAGTATTTTAACAAATTCAAATACAACACTTGTTAAAGTTAAATTTTCCTTTATGTAGCGTTTAAGTTATCTTAATTAAAATTCAAATACAACACTTGTTAAAGTTAAATTGATAAAATGAATACTTTAGTTAGGCAATTAGAGATATTCAAATACAACACTTGTTAAAGTTAAATAAGACCTTGTTAATGTTGATGTAGAACAAAAAGAAATTCAAATACAACACTTGTTAAAGTTAAATGCTAGAAAAATCAATCTTTATGATTTTTATTATACTAGTAAGAGTATTGATATACAAGGATTTTAGTTGTTTTTTACCAGCTATAATATTATTTTGATAGATTTTGTAAAAATACTTGGTTTTCAAGCTTTAGAGGTTTTTTTCATAATTTTAGTTGGTAAAATTTAATGATGAATAAGAATTTTTTATAGAGTTTTTAATAAAATAAAAAAGCAACTATCATTGATAGTTGCTTTGATTACATAATTAATTATTGTTAATGGTGACCCACCCGGGACTCGAACCCGGAACCTGCTGATTAAGAGTCAGATGCTCTACCAATTGAGCTAGTGAGTCATTAATAACAAAATTTATTATACTGCTCATTCATATATTTTGCAATAGTTTTTTTATAATTTTTTTATTATTAAAGATAATGACAATAAATTCGATAAAAATAATTTTTATTATGAATTTTTAAAAATTTGTAATCTTTTTTCGTAATATATTAGAATTTATGAGTATTTATGATATAATAAACATTGTTGTTGCATAAATTAAAAAAATATTTGATAGGAGGGATTTTATGAGTCCTGCAGTGATAACTTTATGCGTTTTAGCTGTAGCAGCATTTTTCTTTGTAACAGAACTTATTCCATTGGCGGTTACGGCTATAGGTGCATCTATTGCATTAGGTCTTTTGGGAGTGCTTACTCCTCAACAAGTATTTTCTGGTCTTTCTGATTCCACAGTAGTTTTATTTGCTGGTATGTTTGTTATTGGAGCGGCGATGTTTCAGACTGGACTTGCACAAAAAATTGGTATAAAAGTAGTAAAAAGTGCTGGTTCCAGTGAAAATAGATTAATGGCAGCTTTAATGTGTATAACTATTTTGCTATCAGCTGTATCATCAAATACGGCAACAGTAGCTTGTTTGATGCCAGTGGTAATTCAAATCTGTGCAGTAGCTAAGATACCAGTATCTCCACAATTGATGGCATTGGCAATAGCTGCAAATGTTGGCGGAACAATTACTATGGTTGGTACACCGCCGAATATTTTAATGAGTGCAACACTTCAAGCAACAGGATTAGAACCATTTGGATTTTTTGAATTTGCATATATTGGGATACCATTATCTATAGCAGGTATGGTTTATATGCTGAGTATAGGTAGAAAATTTTGTCCTAGACATTATGTAGAAACAGTAGAAAATGATGAAGCTTCCGAAGAAGTAAAAGATCCAAAGAAGATGATAATCTGTACAATTATTTTAATCTTAGTAGTATTAGGTATGGCTTTTGAAAAAAATATTGGCATACCAATGCAAACTACTGCTATAATGGGTGCATTAGCTTGTGTATTGACAGGTTGTTTATCTGAAAAACAAGCTTATTTAGGTATTGACTGGGTAACTATTTTCTTATTTGCGGGTATGTTACCACTTGCTTCTGCTATGGATAAAAGCGGTGCAGGTAAAATGATAGCAGATGGTGTAGTAGGAATTATTGGAGATAATCCATCTCCAATGATTATAGTTGTAGCAATGTTTATTTTATCTTGTGGTCTTACACAATTTATGTCAAATACGGCTGCCGCTGCTTTATTAGCACCAATTGGAATATCTATAGCACAATCTATAGGAGCTTCTCCTTATCCTGTACTCATGGCTATTGGTATTGCTGCTTCTTGTGCATTTACAACACCAGTTGCAACTCCACCAAATACTTTAGTATTGATACCAGGTCATTTTAAATTTATGGATTATGTAAAAGTCGGCATGCCTCTTGTTGTTGTTTCCTTAGTTGTTTGTATGATTGTTATTCCTTTCTTTTGGCCATTTTTCCCATGATAAACATTATAATATTATAGGTGAATTTTAGTTTTTTAAATAAATATAGAAAGGAATGATTTTATGGATAGAGAAAATGCTCTTAGTACGATTGCTTCATTTGACACAGAATTATATACATTCTTTCAAGAAGAATTACAAAGACAAAAATATACCTTATCTTTTATGCCAGAGGAAAATTATTCGTCACCTTTAAGCACATATCTTGAAGGAAGTATTTTATCAAATACATTGACAACTCATCATGACGAAGCTAAACCAACGGGTTTAGAAAAAATCACTATTAATCGTATTAACGAATTATTTGGTAGTGAACATGCAGTTATTCGTTTAGAAAGTATAGCAGCTGCTTCTCGCGTTGTTTTTTATAGTTTAGCTAAAAAAGGCGATACGATATTATCTTTAGATAATAGAAAAAGTGATCACTGTAATAGTAAAAATTTAGAATTCAATTTTGTGAGATTTAGTATTGACCCTAAAACTCAAATTTTAAATTTGGATAGAGTTGAACAAATAGCCAAAGAAAATAAACCTAAAGTGATAATTTTTTCTCCTGTTAATTATCCAAGAGTTATAGATTATGAAAGATTGGCTAAAATTGCACATGATATAGGTGCTTATATGTGGTTTGATATTTGTCAAAATGTAGGCCTTGTAGCTACAGGACAAATACCTTCACCTGTACCTTATGCAGATGTAGTAACTTTTTCAACACATGATTCTTTGAGGGGACCGCAAAGTTCTGTTATTTTATGTAAAAAAGAATTAGCAGATATCATTGATAAAACAGTTATTACTACAGGTCATTTTTCTTTGAAAAAAAATATTTTAGCAAGTTTAGCTGTTATATTTAAAGAAGCTACTACAGAAAAATTTAAAGAATATACAAAACAAGTAGTATTGAATGCTAAAGCTCTTCAAAAGGGATTACAAGAAGAAGGAGTAGAAATATTATGTAAGGGAACGGATACTAATTTAGTATTGGTAAATCTTACAAAATTAGGTGTTAGTTGTGAAAATGCTTATAAAGCATTAAAAAGTGCAGGTCTGATTGTAAAACCGACAGTATTATCTACTTGTGATGAAAATCTTAATTTTGAAATCTTGAGATTATCTAGTTTGATTTTAACAACTAGAGGACTTAAAGAAGCACAAATGGAAAATATTGGCAAAATGATGGCAAAAGTATTAAAAAATATAGATGATATGGCAGTAATTGAAGATATAAGACAACAAGCTGTGGATATTGCCATGGAATACCCACTATTTTCTGATGAATGGTTAGCATTCAAAGATGTATTAAATCCACTTTATAGTGCTAAGGATATAAATATATCGCATGAAATAGCAGCTGAAAGAAAAATGGCTGTAATGAAAAAATTATTTAGTTTCATGAAAAAATAATATTGGTAAGTTTATAAAATACCTATTAATAATAAATATTATTAATAGGTATTTTTGCTAATTATTATATTGTAATAGTATTATCTAAATGCTATACTAGTGAGAAATAAATAAAACTTTAGGAGGTTTTATAATAAAAAAAGTAGTATTAATTTTTGCAGCTGTAATGATGATGGCATTTTCTAGTGTGTGTATGGCAGCTGATGGTGGAGATTTAAATAAAGATCAGAAGGTTGCTGAAACACTTATTAGTGGAGTTACTACAAATAATGTAACTTATGATAAATTTGTAGCAAATTTTGATGAAGGTTTAAAAGCTAAATTAAATAATAAAGCATATGAAGCATTGAAAAATGGCATAAAAACTAAATTTGGTGATTTAAAAGAAACAAAATTTTATTCTTTTGAACGCTATGATAATCAAGATAAAGTAACATATATTGCTTCTTTTAGTAATGAAAAAATGGTTGCTATGGTATTTATCTTTGATAAAAATAATAAAGTGGTTGAATTTGCTTTGCTTCCAATGCAAGAAAATCAGACAACAACAAATGAAGAAGCAACACAGCAATAAGATGTTTTAACACAAAAATATATAAAGAATAGATATTTTATATGGATATATAAATATCTATTCTTTTTTTTTATATATTAGTTAAACTATTGTAAATGGATATAAAAGATGATAAGCTTAGTATTCATGTAAAAATAAATTAAAATAAGAATGAAAGGAAGTTTTTGATGGAGAAACTTTGGACGAAGGATTATGTATTAAATATTTTGGATAGTTTATTATTATTTGTAGTTTTTTATTTGTTAATGGTTTATACTACCAAGTTGGCTATTATGGAATTCAGCGTTTCAGTTAGTGAAGCGGGATTAGCTTCTGGTATTTATATTGTAGGTGCATTAGTAGCACGTTTATTTATTAGTCGATATATGGATTTTATTGGCAGAAAAAGAATGTTGATAATAGCATCTATAATACATGCTATTTGCACATTTGGATATCATTTTATTGATGGTATGTTATTTTTATGTACATTGCGTTTTGTACAAGGTATTACATATGGTATGGCATCCACAGTTATTGCTACTACAGTAGCATCTATTGTTCCAGAAAGTAGACGTGGTGAGGGGATTGGTTATTTCACTTTGAGTATTACTTTAGGATCTGCCATTGGCCCTTTTTTAGGAATTACTTTACCTCAAATAAATCCATTATATGCACTTGCTCTTTGTGATATTTTATCTATTAGTATAATTGTATTGGCTTTTATTTTGAATATAACAGAGATAAAAGTAGGTTTCCGTCAACGTGTAGAAGTTAAATCTTTCCGTTTGCGAACTTTCTTTGAACCTACAGCTATTCCGATTTCTGTTGTAGCATTATTAGGAGCGATTGGTTATTCTGCAGTAATGAGTTATATTGGTACTTATAGTGAGGCTGTTGGCTTATTATTGGGTGGTAGTTTATTTTATGTAGCATATTCTATAGCTTGTTTAATCTTTAGACCTATTTCTGGTGTGATGATTGATAGATATGGTAATCATGTAGTGATGGTACCGATTTTATTTACTATGATTTTAGGATTTATTGCTATAGCGGTGGCACAATCTAATTTGATGTTGTTATTAGGAGCTGTTTTAGTAGGAATAGGATATGGCTCTATCCCATCAGCAGGGCAGACTATTGCAGTGCAAAAAGTTAAATTAAATAAATTTAGTTTAGCGACCTCAACATTATATATAGCCTTAGACTTAGGAAATGGCATTGGGCCATATATCTTAGGTATGGTGGTTCCAGTATATGGTTTTAGAGCGGTTTATATGTGTTCAGCAGTGGCGGCATTATTTGCATTTTTATTTTATATAGGAATGATAATAAAAGCGAAAAGAGTAAATAAAGTAGATGTAGCAATATAAAAAAAGAGGCGATATGCCTCTTTTATTTTTTAGTTAATAATTTTTTATCATTGAGATAACATTGGTTTAATTTTTCAAAAGCTGAGGTTTTATTAATAATATTTTTCATTAGTAAATCGAGTTTACTATTTTCATTATAATCGGCAGGAGCAAAATATTTGATGCGATTTTCAGTAAATAGTTTAATGACTTTATCCATATTGGATAATTGAGGATTATATACACAGATAGAATGACCACCATAGCTATTTACTAGTTTCATACAAGGTATATCTGTTTCACTATCGCCAATGTAGACTATATTTCTAAAAGGCACGCGAATTTTTTCCTCAGGTATAGAATCATTTACCGCGGGATCATTAATATCTAGAAAACCTTTTTCAATGCGAAAGAGAAATTGAGTTTTATTTGTATAATTGACAGCTTGAGCAGGCCATTTGGCTATGCCATTATCATCAAAATAAAATGAGCTTGCATAGATTTTTTCAAATTCGCCAGCTTGAGCCATGACAGTACCTTCAATCATCTCTTTTAAACCACTTGAGATAATATAATGCTCAATGATGATATTATGTTTTTGACCATAATCGCGAATGCGTCTGAACCATGTTTTTACACCAGGGAAAAGTTCTACTTTAGCCCCATAATCAGCAAGTATTTGTTTATCTAAACGAAAATTTCCTTGAGATTTTTCTACCATTTTATACATATAAGCTAAATTTGTATCCATATCGTTGGCTTTTGCCAAAGCATTTGATTCTTGCCAAAAATTATTTACATCATAGCCTACATCTTGAATAAAGCCTTGAGCTTGCATATCTTTAGGTGATAAAGTCTTATCAAAATCATAACAAATGGCAATAACAGGAAATTTTTCTTTATATTTACGTTTGTACATGAAATCACCTCTAATCTTTATTTTATTATAATCATTTAGTATATACTATTAGTATATACTATGGAAATTTTTTATAAGTTTTTAAAAATATGTTGGAAAAACAACATATGCTTAATATGATTTATTATATAATGATATATGAAATTTAGATGATTATTAATTGAGTATAAATTTTTTGTTATTTAGGAGAGGCTATTTGATGAATATATTTGAAATTTTAAGAGAAGAACATGATAATATCAGTAAATTTGTAGATAAATTTGAAGGTATGGCAATAGATTTGATGGAAAAAAATGAAATATCTATTGAAGAATATACAAAGGCTATAGAATTTATTCGCGTTTATGCAGATAAAACTCATCATCAAAAAGAAGAAGAACTTTTATTCAAAGCTATGCTTGAAACAAAAGATGAGATGGCAAATAATTTAGTAAATCATGGTATGATTGTAGAACATAATTTAGCTAGATTATATGTCTGGGAATTAGAAAATGCTTTAAAAGCATATCAAAAAGAGCCTACAGTAAAATTAAAATTAGCGATAGTTACAAATACAATGTCTTATGTTTATTTACTTCGTAGACATATAGATAAAGAAAATAAAGTGGCTTATCCTTATGGTGAACGTTTATTATCTAAAGAAGTAATCGAAAAATTAAATGAACAAGCACAAAATTACATGAAATAATAAAAAAGCCTATTATGATGATTTAAAATTTATTTAAATTATTATAGTAGGTTTTTTCATTTTTTTTATTGACATGAAGTTAAGTTTAACAGTTAATATATAATATAGATGAACTATAAAGGAGTTAGATTATGAATAATATATTATATTTGGAATGTTATGCTGGGATTAGTGGAGATATGTTTGTAGCTTCGTTATTAGATTTAGGCGTAGATAAAGATTATTTAATGGAAAATTTACAGACTTTACCACTAGATGGATATAAAATAGAAATTAGCCGTGTGAAAAAAATGGCACTTGATGCTTGTGATTTTAATGTAATTTTAGATATAGATAATTATGACCATGATATGGATTATTTACATAGTGAACATCATGAAGCTCATCACCATAATCATAGTCATGAACATCATCATCACCATGAACATCGTGGCTTAAAAGAAATCGTAGAAATAATTAATAATTCTCAAATAACGGATAGAGCAAAAGAAATAGCAATAAGAATTTTTAATATTATCGCTAATGCAGAAGCAAAGGCTCATGGTGTAGATATTGATGAAGTTCATTTTCATGAAATAGGAGCAGTGGATTCAATAGTGGATATAGTAGCTGCTGCTGTATGTATAGATAAATTAAATATAGATAGAGTTGTCTGTCCAAAGATATATGAAGGTCAAGGCTTTGTGCGTTGTCAACATGGGCAAATTCCTATTCCTGTACCAGCTGTAGTGAATATTGCTATAGAACATGGTTTAAGATTGCATTATACACAGACAAAAGGGGAATTAATTACACCAACAGGGGCTGCTATCATTGCGGGTATACAAACAGAAGAGAGATTGCCAGAAGAATTTATCATAAAGAAAATTGGTATAGGTGCAGGTAAAAGAAAATATGATATACCAAATGTAGTTCGTGCTATGATGATTGAAGTTAAATAAAAAATAAGAGACTTTATAAATGATAAAAAATTTATAGAGTCTCTTTTTATTTATGAATTAAAATTTTTATAATTAGATAACAAAAAAGCCTTAGCAAATAGCTAAGGCTTTAATTTCAAAATGGTGCGTCCAGCAGGATTCGAACCTGCGACCGCACGCTTAGAAGGCGTGTGCTCTATCCAGCTGAGCTATGGGCGCGTTCCTTAAGAACAGTTAATATTATATCTATATATTAAACGTTTGTCAACAACTTTTTTTATTTTTTTTAAAATTAATTTGTTAAGCTGCGAATAGGTGCAGGAATACGGCCACCGCGAGCGATAAATGCTTCAGAACTGTAATCACTGCGAACTTTAATAATTGGACAATGACCAAGTAAACCGCCGAAGTTAACAGTTTCACCGACTTTTTTGCCAGGAACAGGAATAACACGAACAGCAGTAGTTTTATTATTGATCATACCGATAGCAGCCTCATCTGCGATAATACCAGAGATTGTAGAAGCTGGAGTATCTCCGGCAATAGCGATCATATCAAGACCTACGGAGCAAACACAAGTCATAGCTTCTAATTTTTCAATGGAAAGACTTCCACAGCTTACAGCATCGATCATACCAGCGTCTTCACTTACAGGAATGAAAGCACCGCTTAAACCACCAACATGAGAAGAAGCCATTAAGCCACCTTTTTTAACAGCATCATTTAATAAAGCAAGAGCTGCTGTTGTACCTGGAGCACCACAAGATTCAAGACCCATTTCTTCTAAGATATGAGCAACACTATCACCGACAGCAGGAGTTGGTGCTAAGGATAAATCGATAATACCGAATTGCACGCCAAGACGACGAGACGCTTCTTTAGCTACTAACTGACCAACACGAGTGATTTTGAATGCAGTCTTTTTAATTGTTTCAGCAACTTGAGTAAAATCTGCACCTTTTAAATCTTCAAGGGCATGTTTTACAACACCTGGGCCACTTACACCGACGCTTACTACTTTTTCAGCTTCACTGACACCATGGAAAGCACCAGCCATGAATGGATTGTCTCCAGGAGCATTAGCAAAGATAACGAGTTTAGCACAACCAATAGCTTCACGGTCGCGAGTAAGTTCAGCAGTGCGTTTTACTACTTCACCCATTTCGCGAACGCAGTCCATATTGATACCTGCTTTTGTAGAACCTAGATTTACAGAAGAGCAAACTAAGTCTGTAGTAGCTAAAGCTTGTGGAATGGAATTGATGAGAATTCTATCACCATTTGTATAACCTTTTTCAACAAGAGCAGAAAAACCACCGATGAAATCAATGCCAATTTCTTTAGCAGCTCTATCCATAGCTTCAGCAACAGGAACATAAGTATCTGTTTTGCAGGCTTCAGCAGCAATAGCAATAGGAGTTACAGAAACACGTTTATTAATAATGGGAATACCATACTCACTGGAAATATCTTCACCGGTTTTTACTAGAAATTCACCAGATTTTGTGATTTTATCATAAACATTATCACAAAATTGTTTTAAATTAGGGTGAGCACAATCACGAAGACTAAGTCCTAATGTAATCGTACGAACATCTAATTTATTTTCTGTAATCATACGATTAGTTTCTAAAATATCATTAATAGTAATCACAAAAGTTCCTCCTAAATTCTTTAGTTAATTAATAAAGAATACCTAAAATTAGCCGATTGTATGCATAGCATTGAAGATATCTTCGTGTTGAGCTTTGATATCTACGTTGAGCTGAGCACCTTTTTCTTTGAGGAGTTTTTGTAAATCCTGTAATTTAATGTTTTTGTCAGTCATTTCAGCAATTAAAACCATGTTGAAAAAGCCATTCATAATATTTTGATTGATGCTGATAATATTTACTTTATTTTCAGCAAGAACATTACTTACAGTAGCGATAATACCTACACGGTCTTTTCCGATAACAGTTATAACGAGTTTCATTTATACTTCCCCTTATTAATTTTATAGAGTTACTAAATTTATTGTAACAGTGCTATTATATCATTAATAATAGTGGCTTGCATTAGTTTTTGCTAAAAATACATTGTACATATATAATAATATAGGTATTATTTTATGATATGAGATTTTAATAATAAGATGATAAAAATAAGAGATTAAGTTAAGAGGAGTTTTTATGAAAGTTTTATTGACCGCGATAAATGCAAAATATATACATTCATCATTGGCAATTCGTTATATATACAAAAATTGCCAAGATTTATCTTGTGACATAGAGATGCTAGAAGTATCTATTAATAATCATTTGATTGATATTGCAAATCAGATATTTGATGCTAGACCAGATATATTAGGAATTTCTTGTTATATTTGGAATATTGAATTAGTGAAACAATTATTGCCACTTGTGCATAGATTATTGCCAAATTGTAAGATTATCTGTGGCGGGCCAGAAGTTTCATATGCTACAAAAGAATTCATGCAAGATTTTCCTATGGTGGATTTTGTAGTGCGTGGCGAAGGTGAAAAAGCTTTTCATGATTTATTGCAAGCTTTATTAGATAAAAAAAATAATGAAGAAATTAAAATTGCTGGCATAGCAAAGAGAAATAATGATGATACTATTGATGAAAATATTGCAGTTACTGTAAGTGATTTAGATGAAATAATTTTCCCTTATGATGATGACGATATCGAAAATTTAAAAGATAAGATAATTTATTATGAAAGTTCAAGAGGTTGTCCTTATTCTTGTAAATATTGCTTATCTTGTGCGACTAAAGGCGTAAGATATCGCTCTTTAGATAAAGTTTTTGCTGAACTAAGTTATTTTATCAAACATAATGTTCGTCAGGTAAAATTTGTAGATAGAACTTTTAATGCAGATAAAAAGCATTATTTACCGATTTTGGAATTTATTGCTAAACAAGATTGCAGAACTAATTTCCACTTTGAAATAGTGGCTCATCATATTGATGATGAAATTAAGGCTGTACTTAAGAAAATGCCAAAGGGAAGAGTACAATTTGAAATAGGTATTCAATCTACGAACTTAAAAACTCTAGGTCAGATAAGTAGGGCAAATCCATGGGAAGAAATGACAAATAATATAAAATCTATCATGGCTTATGGAAATATTCATCTGCATGTGGATTTAATTATTGGTCTTCCTTATGAAGATATTACTTCTTTTGCAAAATCTTTTAATGATGTGTATTTATTGCAAGCTGATATGCTTCAAGTGGGCTTTTTGAAATTATTAAAAGGTGCCGCAATGAATGATTTGATACAAGAGCATGATTACGTATATATGCCACAAGCACCATATCAAGTAATCAGCAATAAATATATGGATTATGCCACTATGCGAAAATTACAGATTTTTGTAGATGTATTGGAATTATATTATAATGCTGGCCGTTTTAAATATACGATTATTAATTTAATTAAACAATATAATCAAGATGCCTACACATTTTTTGCTGACTTTGCTCAATATTGGCAAGCTAAAAAATTGCATTTAGCACCACATGCTCCTAAGAATTTATACGTATTTTTATATGATTTTATTGAGCAAAATTCTAAGATAAAAGATAAAGAATATATTTATAATGTATTGAAATTTGATGCTTTATTGACAGATAAAGGTAAGATAAAAATAGATATGTTGCCATGGAAAGAAGTAGATAAAAAAGTAACAGATGATTTTTATATGAGTGAAAAAGCACTAGCTTATATTAATAATTATCAATTTAAATCATGGCGTGATTTGAAAAAGAAATTTTCGATAGAAGTTTTTGCCTATGATATGAATGAAGCAAAATCATGTCAAATAAAAGCAAAAGAAAATGCTATGATTTTTGCTTATGAAGATGATGAAGTATTTTATCAAGAAATAAAACAAGGAGATATAAATTTATAATGATATATTATGCCTTTTCCGATTATTTAAAACAGCGTTATGGTGAGAAAGTTTATAAATTACCTATAGGATTACCTCTCACTTGTCCTAATCGTGATGGTTCATGTGGAAAATTCGGTTGTACTTTTTGTGGTAGTATCGGTGCAGGTTATGAAAATTTGCCACCAGAATTATCCGTAACAGAACAAATTCGCATGAATAAGGCTCATATAGTGCCTAAATATAAGGCGAAAAAATTCATACCGTATTTTCAAAATTTCAGTAATACGTATATGCCACCAGAGCAATTAGAAAAATATGTATTAGAAGCATGTGCTAGTGATGATATAGTGGCTATTTATATAGCGACAAGACCAGACTGTATAAATGATGTTTATCTAGAAATTTTAGCTAGAATTGCCAAAGAAAAAAATATTGATATTTGCGTAGAATTAGGTTTACAAACGATAAATTATAAGACTTTAGAAAAAATAAATCGTGGTCATGGTTTGGCGGAATATATTGATGCAGTATTACGTATAAAGCGTTATGGTTTATTGTGTTGTACTCATGTAATTTTAGATTTACCATGGGATGATGATAAAGATATGATTGAAACTGCTAGAGTGATTTCTGCACTCGGCGTTGACCAGGTGAAATTACATGCACTTTATATCGTAAAAAATACAAAAATGGCTCAACAATATGAAAATAAAGAATTTGAAATTATTTCTTGTGAGCATTATAAACAAAGAGTAATTGATTTCTTAGAACATTTATCTCCAAATATTGTTTTACAGCGATTAATTGGTAGAGCACCAGCTGAAAATACTTTATTTAGTAATTGGCAGACAGGTTGGTGGAAAATTCGCGATGAAATTGTAAAAGAAATGGAAGAAAAAAATCTTTATCAAGGTCGTTTATGTAATTATTTAAATGGCAGTGCTGTACAAAAATTTTTAGTTAAAAAATAAATAAAAAAGCTATAATAATTTAAGGAAAAATTTCTAATTAAATTATTATAGCTTATATTTCAATTATCACATTTATAATCTTGCCAATTAGGTAATGCAGTATGATTATCCACAGCTGTTTTCATAGCTTGATAATAAGCTAATTTTCTTTGAATATGTGTATAATCATGTTGCATTTTGGCTAATTGTTCTAGAATATGATTTTTTTGGTTAGTTAATAATTTTAAAATATCATCAATGTGTGACGGTTCGTGCTGTTCATATTGAAAAAATTCTTGCAATTGAGAGATGCTCATGCCAGTGTTTTTAAAACAACAAATAGTTTTTAAACGATTGATATGTTTTTCTAAATATATGCGTTTGCCTGATGAATTGCGAGGAATATCAGTTAAAATGCCAACTTCTTCATAATAGCGAAGTGTAGAAGCTGGCAGATTGAATTTAGCTGACACTTCACGAATTGAATATTGTTTATCCATAGTAAAGCCCCTTTAGTATAGTAGTATCTTGACTTAAAGCGTACTTGAATTAGTATTATGATAATTATAAGAAAGATATTAACTAAAAGTAAAGGGGCGTTTTTTATGTATATAGCAGATAAAGACAGATATAATAAGTTAGAATATGCTAGATGTGGTAAAAGCGGTTTGAAATTGCCAAGAGTGTCTTTGGGACTTTGGCATAATTTTGGTGATAACAATGATTTCAAAACCATGCAAAAACTTTGTTTCACTGCTTTTGATAATGGCATAACTCATTTTGATTTGGCAAATAATTATGGCCCTCCTTATGGTAGTGCAGAAATAAATTTTGGTAGAATTTTAAAACAAGATTTGAAAAAATATCGTGATGAATTATTGATCAGTACGAAGGCTGGCTATGATATGTGGGAAGGCCCTTATGGCAACTGGGGCAGTAGAAAATATTTAATTGCTAGTTTAGATCAAAGTTTGAAACGCATGGGTATTGAGTATGTAGATATTTTTTATCATCATCGCATGGATAAAAACACTCCACTTGAAGAAACTATGGGAGCATTAAATCAAATAGTACAAAGTGGGAAAGCTTTATATGTAGGTTTATCAAATTATGATGGTGAAACTTTAGCAAAAGCTAGTGAGATTTTAACTCAAATGCATTGTCCATTTATCATCAATCAAAATCGTTATTCTATTTTTGATAGGACTATTGAAAATAATGGTTTAAAAGAAATGGCATATAAATTAAATAAAGGTATTATAGCTTTTAGCCCATTAGCACAAGGACTATTGACAGATAGATATTTGAAAGGTATTCCTGAAGATAGTCGCATAAAAACTGATGGAAGATTTTTGAAAGCTGAAATTTTGACAGAAAAAAAATTAACACAGATTGCAAATTTAAATGAAATAGCAAAACAGCGTGGTCAAAGTTTAGCACAGATGGCATTGGCTTGGATTTTAAAAGATAACATAGTTACAAGCGTTTTGATAGGTGCATCAAAACCTGAACAGATTTTAATGAATTTAAAAGCAATGGATAATACAGATTTTTCAGCAGAAGAATTAAAACTAATAGATAATAATAGTATTTAAAATTATTGATATAGATATATAATTACTAATGATAATTTATAGATATAAAAGGTATATTCATAGTTGAAAAATATTATAAAAAGTTGTATCATAAATGTGTGTTATAGTTTAAAATGCCTATAAAAGGGTATATATATATAGAAGGGAGCTTATTTGAAAATATGAGCAAACATATGAAAACTATGGATGGTAATACTGCTGCAGCATATATATCATATGCATTTACAGATGTAGCAGCTATTTACCCAATTACCCCATCATCTCCAATGGCAGAAGCTGTAGATGAAATGGCAGCAAAAGGCAAGAAAAACCTTTTTGGCCAAAAAGTACGTGTTGTAGAAATGCAATCTGAAGCAGGTGCTGCTGGTACAGTACATGGTTCCTTACAGGCTGGTGCATTAACTACTACTTATACTGCTTCTCAGGGTCTTTTATTAATGATCCCTAATATGTATAAGATTGCTGGTGAATTGCTCCCAGGTGTATTCCATGTAAGTGCTCGTGCTCTTGCAACATCTTCTCTTAATATTTTTGGTGATCAACGTGATGTTATGGCAGTTCGTCAAACTGGTTGTGCTATGCTTGCAGAAGCTAGTGTTCAAGAAGTTATGGACTTAAGTGCTGTAGCTCATCTTGTAGCTATTAAAAGCCGTGTACCATTTGTAAACTTCTTTGATGGTTTCAGAACTTCTCATGAAATCCAAAAAATTGAAGTTTTAGATTATGAAGATTTAGGCAAAATGCTTGATTGGGAAGCTGTAAATAAATTCCGTCATAATGCATTAAATCCAGATCATCCAGTAATTCGTGGTACTAGCCAAAACCCTGATATTTATTTCCAAGGTCAAGAATCTGCAAATCCTTACTATGAAGCTGTTCCTCAAATGGTTGAAGATGCTATGGCTGAAATCAACAAATTAACAGGCCGTAATTATCAATTATTCAACTATTATGGTGACCCAAATGCTGATCGTGTAATTATTGCTATGGGCTCTTTATGTGATACAGCTATGGAAGTTGTTGACTATTTAAATGCTAAAGGAGAAAAAGTAGGTGTAGTATCCATTCACCTTTACAGACCATTCTCCGTAAAACATTTCTTGAATGCACTTCCAAAAACTGTTAAGAAAATTGCTGTTATGGACCGTACAAAAGAAGCTGGTTCTATCGGTGAACCTTTATATCTTGAAATTCAGTCTGCTCTTTATAATAGCGATTTACGTCCAACAATTGTTGGTGGTCGTTATGGTCTTGGTGGTAAAGACGTTACTCCAGATCAAATCTTTGCAGTTTATGATGAACTCAAAAAAGATGCTCCTAAAAATGGATTTACTATCGGTATCAAAGATGATGTTTCTTTCACTTCTTTACCTGAATATCATGAAGATATCGACCTTACTCCAGAAGGAACAACAGCTTGCAAATTCTGGGGCCTCGGTTCTGATGGTACTGTAGGTGCAAATAAAAGTGCTGTTAAAATCATCGGTGATAAAACAGATATGTATGCACAGGCATATTTTGCATATGATTCCAAAAAATCTGGTGGGGTAACAATGTCTCACTTGCGTTTTGGTAAAAAACCAATTATGTCTCCATACCTCATCAATAAAGCAAACTTCATTTCTTGTTCTCAACAGTCTTATGTAGATAAATATGATTTACTTGCTGGTTTAAAACCAAATGGTACATTCTTATTAAATACACTTTGGACTGATGAAGAATTAACAGAAAAACTTCCTGCATATATGAAACGTTATATTGCAGAAAATAATATTAACTTCTATACTGTAAACGCTGTTAAAATTGCTCAAGAACTTGGTCTTGGCGGTCGCTTTAACATGGTTATGCAGTCTGCATTCTTTAAACTTGCAAATATCATTCCTATTGATGAAGCTGTTAAATATCTTAAAGATGCTGTTGTTACTTCTTATGGTAAAAAAGGTCAACATATCGTTGATATGAATAATGGTGCTATCGATAAAGGTATTGAAGCTCTTCACAAAGTAGAAGTTCCAGCTTCTTGGAAAGATGCTAAAGATGCTGATGATACAGATGCAAATATCCCTGATTTCATTAAAAACATTCAAAATCCAATGAACCGTCAAGAAGGCGATAAACTTCCTGTAAGTGCTTTCAAAGGTATTGAAGATGGTACATTCCCAGTAGGTACTGCTGCTTATGAAAAACGTGGTATCGCTATCAATGTTCCAGAATGGGATATCGACAAATGTATTCAATGTAACCAGTGCTCCTTCGTATGTCCACACGCTGCAATTCGTCCAGTGCTTATGACAGATGAAGAAGTAGCTAATGCTCCAGCAACAATGAAATCTAAACCAGCTCTTGGTGCTAAAGGTTTGAATTTTGCAATCACTATTTCTGCAAAAGATTGTGCAGGTTGCGGTAACTGTGCTGATATTTGCCCAGCTCCAAAAGGTTCTGCTCTCACTATGAAACCTATTGCAACACAAATTGAAAAACAAGCTGAATTTGATTATGCTGTTGATGCTACAAAAGTTGCACCTAAGAAAAACCCTATGAAGAAAACTACTCTCAAAGGTAGTCAGTTCGAACAACCACTCTTAGAATTCTCTGGTGCTTGTGCTGGTTGTGGTGAAACTCCATATGTAAAACTCATTACTCAGCTCTTTGGTGATCGCATGATGGTAGCTAATGCTACAGGCTGTTCTTCTATTTGGGGCGGTTCTGCACCATCTATGCCATACACTAAAAATCATAAAGGTCAAGGTCCTGCTTGGGCTAACTCCTTATTTGAAGACAATGCAGAATATGGTTTAGGTATGTTCCTTGGAACAAAAGCTGTTCGTGAAGCATTATCTTCTAAAATCACTCAGGCTTTAGAAGAAGGTCTTGGCAGTGATGAACTTAAAGCTGCATTTACAGATTGGCAAGCTAACATCAACGAAGGTGAAGGTAGCCGTGAACGTGCAGAAAAAATGACTGAACTTCTTGAAGCTGAAAAAGGCGATAATGCACTCTTAAATGAAATTTACGATAAAAAAGACTTCTTTGTAAAACGTTCTCAATGGATCATCGGTGGTGACGGTTGGGGCTATGATATCGGTTATGGCGGTCTTGACCATGTACTTGCTTCTGGTGAAGATGTTAACGTATTAATTCTCGATACAGAAGTTTACTCAAATACTGGTGGACAGTCCTCTAAAGCTACTCCAGCTGCTGCTATCGCTCAGTTCGCTGCATCTGGTAAACGCACTAAGAAAAAAGATATCGGCATGATGGCAATGAGCTATGGTTATGTATATGTAGCTCAGATCGCTATGGGTTATGATAAAAATCAGACTTTAAAAGCTATTGCTGAAGCAGAAGCTTATAAAGGACCATCTCTTATCATTGCATATGCTCCATGTATCAATCATGGTTTACGTGCAGGTATGGGCAAGAGCCAGAACGAAACTAAACGTGCTGTTGAAGCTGGTTACTGGGCTACTTATCGTTATAATCCTGAATTACGTGGCACAGATAAAAATCCATTCAGCTTAGACTCTAAAGAACCAACAGGAAACTTCCAAGAATTCATTCAAGGTGAAGTTCGTTATACATCCTTAAAACGTGCATTCCCTGAAATTGCAGATGAATTATTTGCAAAAACAGAAAGAGATGCAAAAGAACGTCTTGAAGGATATAAAAAATTAGCAGGTAAATAATTTTTCGTGCTGATGAAATAAAACTGACGCTATTTATTAGCGTCAGTTTTTTATTGCATAAATTAAGTTTTTTTTGATATGATATAAAAGGATTAATTAAATAGTTAATCATATTTTAACTATATTATATATGAAGGGATTGAGTGATTTGAAAAAATTACTAATATTAGCGATGTGTATTTTATCTATGCTATGTACAGCTTGTGGATCAACTACAGATGAAAATGTAGCAACAGATAATAATTCAACAGAAGAAACTTTAAAAATTGGATTAATGCCAGATATTGATTCTATACCTTTTATCATAGCCCAAGAAAAAGGCTATTTTAAAGATGAAGGTGTAAATGTAGAATTGCAATATTTTAAAAGTGCGATGGATAGAGATAGTGCCCTTCAAAGTGGCAATTTAGATGGTGGCGTATCTGATATGTTAGCAGCTGGATTTGCTAAAGCTGGGGGCTTTGATGTAAAAATAACTTCTTCTACTAATGGAAATTATTGTTTGATTGCAGGTACTGGTAATACTGCTAAATCTTTAGCAGAAATGAAAGGACAGAATATATCTGTTTCTAAAAATACTATTATTGAATTTGTATTAGATGAAATGCTTGCTCAAAATAATATGACAGAAGCAGATATTAATAAAACAGTAATACCACAGATTCCTACAAGACTAGAAATGTTGCAAAATGGTAAATTAGATGGTGCAGTTCTTCCTGAACCTATGGGCAGTATCGCTGTAAAAAATGGCAGTCATTTAGTAAATTCTTCTGAAGCTATGAAAATAAATCCAGGTGTAATGGTATTTACAAATGATAGCGTAGAAAATAAAAAAGAAGCTATAAAAGCTATGTATAGAGCTTATGACAAAGCGGTTGACTATTTGAATTCTACACCGCAAGAAGAATATATGGATTTAGTTATTGAAACAGCAGGATTACCACCAGCTACAAAAGATGCTATGGTTATGCCTAAATACATGAAAGCTGCATTGCCAGAAAAATCTGATTGGGATAAATCTATAAATTGGCTTAATAAAAAAGAATTAGTAACTGAAAAATATAATTATGAAGATATAGTAAGTGATATTTTAACAAAATGATTACCGTAGATAGACTTTATGTAAGATATGATGATACAAATATATTAGAAGATATTAATTTAAATCTGCCAACAGGAATAACTTGTGCAGTGATTGGCCCTTCAGGTTGCGGTAAATCCACTTTATTAAATATTTTAGCGGGATTAAATAAAAATTATCAGGGTTTAGTACAGATAAATGGTGAAAAGCCTTCACCTAAAAAGCAAACTATAGGTTTTATTCCTCAAAACTATGGATTATTGCCATGGCTTACTGTAAAAGAAAATATTTTATTAGGTTTAAAAATAAAAAAAGAAGCTAAACAAGGTTTACCTCAAAATTTAGTAGATAATTTAGGATTAAGTAATTTATTAAATCGTTATCCTAATAACTTAAGTGGTGGACAACAACAACGTGTTAGTTTAGCTAGAGCATTTGCATTGAAGGCTGATTTGTTATTAATGGATGAACCTTTTTCTGCTTTAGATGCTATTACAAGAGAAGAGATGCAAGATGTATTCATTGATTTATGGCAGAGGCAGAAAGTTTCTACTATATTAGTTACGCATTATGTAGAAGAAGCACTTTATTTAGGACAAAAAATAATAGTCATGACTACCAATCCAGGCACTATCTATAAAATAATTGATAATCCTTTATTTGGTGATAAAAATTTCCGAGATAAAGAGATATTTTACTCATTAAGCAAAGAAATAAGGGATTATTTAAAGAAAGCAGGTAAGAAGAATGAAAGATAGATCATGGCATTTTTATCTACCTGCAATAGTATTTTTATTGATTTTGTGGTATGTAATATCTATAATGGTACATCTACCGATTATACCATCTCCTGTTTTAGTTATGGAAAGATTGATTAATATTTTTACACAGACCATAGCTATTCATGCTATATATAGTATTTGGAGAATTGTAGCAGGTGTATTTTTAGCGGTGATAATCGGTATTCCGATAGCAGTGATGATGGGATATTATCAAAAATGCGATAAAATTTTAGCACCGATTGTTTATTTAACATATCCTATTCCTAAGATTGCATTATTACCTATTTTAATGCTTTTAGCAGGCATTGGAGAATTACCCAAAATCATAATGATATTTTTAATTGTGATTTTTCAAGTGCTAGTTGCTATTCGCGATAGTATAAAAACTATACCAAAAGAAATGTTTTTTCCTTTATATAGTTTAGGTGCATCTTTTAAACAGATCTTTTTAAATATATTATGGCCAGCTGTATTGCCAAATTTCATTACAGCTTTACGTGTAGCAATGGGAACAGCTATATCAGTATTGTTTTTTACTGAAACATTTGGTACAAAATATGGCATGGGTTATTTTATCATGGATGCATGGCTTCGTGTAAATTATTTAGATATGTATGCAGGTATTATTGTTTTAAGTTTGATCGGTTTGTGTTTATTTGGTATTTTAGATTTAGCAGAAAATCATTTTTGCAAATGGCAGAAAAAAATATAAAAAAGATGGCTCTAGTAAAATTGCTGGAGCCATCTTTTTTGCAATTAATTTTAATTTTATATATAATTTTTTGAAAATTGTATATTGACTTTATATAGGTAGGTGAGTATAATTAAAGCATAAGAAAATTGTAAATTTGATGATGTAAACGTTTGTTTTTTGCACTTATGTTGTAGATTTTCATTACTTAAGTTATTACATAAGAAGATTTTTAAGGAAATTGTATTTTAATTTTGATTGATTGAAACGATATAATAGACTTAAATCGGCGAAAAATAATAGTATTATTGATAAATTTTAAATTATTATAATTTTAAAAAGATATATAGTAATTTAAAACTATAATTTTTGTCATATGTGTAAACGTTTTCATTTATATGAAATTGAATTTTCTAAAAAATCATATGGTTTTATTTATTGATATAATATTGCATTTATAAATATAAATAATGATATGATAGTTTAATTAAATCTTAAATTGTTATCGGTTCCATGCTGATAATAAAATAAATGAGTAGGTGATTTTAATGAAAGAAAACACAGTAATCACAGTAAGTAGACAATATGGCTGTGGTGGTCGTGAATTAGCTGAAATTTTAGCTAAAAAGTTAAATGTAAAATTATATGACAGACAAATTGTTCATATAGCAGCAGCTAAATTAGGTATTAATGATTTATCTGAACAGGATTTATTAGAATTAGAAAATACTGTTCATCCAATGACTTTAACTTTTATGCCATTCCATTCTTTTGGTACTCGTATGGGTGAATCTAGCAGAGGTATGTTCTTATCTGAAGCTAGTGTTGTTAGAAAACTTGCTGATGATGGCCCTTGTGTTATCTTAGGTCGTTGTGCAGATTATGTATTAGAAGATTTACCAAATCATTTCTCCATTTTCGTTTGTGCAGACGATGAATATAGAGAAAAAAGAGGTAAAGAAGTTTACGAAGGTAAAACTTTAAAAGAATTAAACGAAGAAAATGAAAAAAGAGCTAGATACTACAATTATTACACAGGTAAAAAATGGGGCGAAGCTTCTAACTATGATTTAATTGTAAATACTAGCAATGCATCTTTAGACAAAATAGCAGATGCTATCATTGAATATATTAATAAAGTTCAAGAATAAAAGAACTAAAGAATATAGAAGGGTAACAGCATAGATGCTGTTATCTACATAAGTTTTGTTAATAATTTTTTTATTAAATATTTATAATTTTATTTAGGAGGACTTATAAATGTCAGGTAATAATGGTAATAAACTTATGCAACGCATATCATATGCTTGCGGTACTTTCGGACATGATATCTTCTATATGATGGTTAGCACATACTTTATCATGTTCATCACAAGTAATCTTTTCAACACAGAAGATCAAAGTCATAATGAATACATGATCGGTATCATCATGACAGTAATCCTTGTAATTCGTGTAGCAGAACTTTTCATTGACCCATTCATTGGTAACACTATCGATAAAACAAACACTAGATGGGGTAGATTTAAACCATGGGTTATCGTTGGTGGTTTCGTAGCAGCTTTAAGCTTAGCAATTTTGTTCACTGACTTAGGTGGTTTAACAACATCTAATCCATTACTCTACTTAATTATCTTTGCTATTTTATACTTAGTAATGGATATCTTCTATTCAGCAAAAGACGTTGCTATTTGGTCTATGGTTCCAGCAATGTCCTTCGACTCTAAAGAACGTGAAATTACAGCAACATTTGCTCGTATTGGTTCCGTATTTGGTGCTCAACTCGTAACAGTAATGGTTATTCCTATCGTATTATTCTTCTCCAAAGATGCTAACGGTGGTGTTGGTGATGCTAATGGTTGGTTAGCTTTCGCTTTAATCGGTGGCGGTGTATCCTTATTAGGTGCTGTTATCCTTGGTCTTGGTACAAAAGAACAAGCTTCCGCTCTTCGTCAAAATAAAAAAGAAACATCTTTCAAAGAAGTATTCTCTATCTTAGGTAAAAATGACCAGTTAATGTGGATCGCTATTACATTCCTTATCTTCTGCTTCGGTCAGGACTTAGTAAACTCTTTCCAGATGTACTATTTCGCTTACATTTTAGGTGATTCCACTTATTTATCCTTCTTAGGTATTATCAACGTTATCATTGGTTTATTAGCAGTTGCTTTATTCCCTGTATTAACAACTAAATTCAAAAGAAGAAACTTATTCTTCTATTCTATCGTAATCATGATCATTGCATTGATCATCTATGCTTTCGCTGGTACAAATTCTGTATTAGTATTAATCGCAGCTGGTTTATTCAACTTACCACAGCCACTTGTATTCTTAGTAGTATTAATGACAATCACAGATACTGTTGAATATGGTCAGTTAAAAATTGGTCACCGTGATGAATCCCTTATCCTTTCTATCAGACCATTAGTTAACAAATTATCCGGTGCTGTAACAAGTGCTATCGTTGGTTTCACAGCTGTTTGGGTTGGTATGTCTGGTAAAGCTACAGCTGATAGTATTACTGATAGCAATAAAATGATGTTCGAATTAATCATGTTTGCTGTGCCAATCGTATTCATTCTCATCGCAACATTACTTTACAAAACAAAAGTTACTCTTACTGAAGAAAAACATGCTGAAATCGTTAAAGAACTTGAACGTACTTGGGGTAAAGATAAATAATTTCATATCTTTATAAATTAGTACTAAAAAAAGGGCATTCTCTAGAGAATGTCCTTTTTTATTTTAATTTTTGATTATATTTTGATAGATTTCCTTCTAATATAATTATGTTTTAAATTTAAATTATTATTTTTGTTATTAGATACATATAATTTTATATTAAAAATATAAATGGATTTTAATTTTTTCTTTAAAGTGATAAAAAATTTATATATAATTGGCAACAAAAAATGATTTTATTGCATGTGATATGATTAGTAAATTCTTTTATTATGGTATTTTATTTGATAAATGTAACTTGTTATAACTTTATTTTATATAGGTATATTAATATAATATACAACATATGTACAATTTTTAGCAACATTAAACATTGCTATCGGTAACGATATAAAATATAATAATAACAAAGCTTTTATTAGAAATGTACATTTCGAAAATTATTTATTGTAAACGTTTTCAAACTGTAAGTTTGATAGGAATTTTCAAAAAAATCATATACTTTTATTTATTATTATATATTTGATAAGTTGAGCATTTTCTTATTTAATTATATTTAATATTTAAAGAGAGGGATCGAATATGAACTCAAATACAGTAATTACAATAAGTCGTCAGTATGGCTGTGGTGGTCGTGAATTAGCAACAATTTTAGCTAAAAAATTGAATGTCAAATTATACGATAAACAGATTATCCATCTTGCAGCTGCAAAACTTGGCATTGATGATTTAAGTGAAGAAGATTTGAAAGAATTAGAAAATACTGTTCAACCAATGACACTTACTTATGTACCATTCCATTCTTTTGGTAATCATGCAGGTGAATCCAGTCGTGGTATGTTTATTGCAGAAGCTGGCGTAATTAGAAAACTTGCTGAAGATGGCCCTTGTGTTATTTTAGGTCGTTCTGCTGATTATGTTCTTGAAGATGTACCAAATCATTTTTCTATCTTTGTTTGTGCTAATGATGAATATAGAGCACAAAGAGGTAAAGATGTTTATGATGGTAAAACATTAAAAGAATTAAATCAAGAAGATGATAAGAGAGCTAGATATTATAACTACTATACTGGTAAAAAATGGGGAAATCCAGTAAATTATGATTTAGTAGTAAATACTAGCAGTGGATCTTTGGATAAAATAGCAGATGCTATCATTGAATATATAAATACAGTTAGATAATTATTTAATGTAATCATTAAAAATTTAATAACATAATGGGAGGCATTTATATGTCAAAATTTTTATCACGTGTAGCATATGCGTGTGGTACCTTTGGGCATGACTTCTTCTATGCAATGATTGGTACTTATTTTATGATTTTCGTAACAAGTAACTTATTTAACACAGATGACACAAGTTACAATGAATATATGATCGGTCTTGTAACAACAGTTATTCTTGTTATTCGTGTCGCAGAACTTTTCATTGACCCATTCATCGGTAACACTATCGATAAAACAAAAACAAGATGGGGCAAATTTAAACCATGGGTTCTTTCTGGTGCAGTTATTGCCGCAGTTACATTAGCTATCTTATTCACTGATATTGGTGGTTTAGCTGAAACAAGTCCTATAATGTACTTAGTTGTTTTTGCTATCTTATATATAATCATGGATATTTTCTATTCAGCTAAAGACGTTGCTATTTGGTCTATGATACCAGCACTTTCTTTCGATTCTCGTGAACGTGAAATCACAGCTACTTATGCTCGTATCGGTTCTGTATTTGGTGGTCAGCTTGTAACTATCATCGTTATTCCAATTGTTTTAGCTTTTTCTAAAAACAGTAACGGTGGTGCAGGTGATGCTACAGGTTGGTTTGCATTTGCTGCAATCGGTGGTTTAATCGCAACTGCTGGTGCAATTATCCTCGGTATTGGTACAAAAGAACATGCTTCCGCTCTTCGTGAAAATAAAACTGATACATCTTTTGGTCAGGTTTTCTCCGTATTAATGAAAAATGACCAGCTCTTATGGATTGCATTTGCATATCTTATCTTTGGTTTAGGTCAGAACCTTATCAATAACTTCAACCTTTATTACTTCATCTATGTATTAGGTGATTCTTCTCAGTTCTCCTTCTTAGGTGTAATCAACGTTATCATTGGTTTAATGGCAGTTGCTTTATTCCCATCCTTAACTAAAAAATTCAGTAGACGTAAATTATTCTTCTACTCTATCGCAATCATGTTGATTGCTGTTGTAATTTACTATTTCGCTGGTCAAAATGTATATTTAACATTACTTGGTGCTGGTTTATTTGCTTTACCACAGCCACTTATCTTCCTTGTTGTATTAATGACAATTACAGATACTGTTGAATATGGTCAGTTAAAACTTGGTCATCGTGATGAAGCACTCGTACTTTGTGTACGTCCTTTAATTGATAAATTAGGCGGTGCTATCACATCTGCTATCGTAGGTTTCACAGCTGTTTGGGTTGGTATGTCTGGTAATAAAGTTACAGCAGAAAGCATAACTCCTGATAATTTACTTAACTTCCAAATTATCATGTTTGCAATTCCATTTATCTTACTCATCATTGCAACATTCATTTACAAAGCTAAAGTTAAATTAACAGAAGAAAAACATGCTGAAATTGTTAGAGAACTTGAACGTACTTGGGGTAAAGATAATAAATAATTGATATGAAAGTTATAAAAAGGATATTCTTTTTAAAGAATATCCTTTTTTTTATGTTTAAATATAATTATTAAAAATTAAAATTTTATTGAATTTTCATTTAAATAGACGTTTTATAAATATAATGGTATTATTATTAATAGAAATTTGAAGAGAAAAGAGGCATGGCACTAGATGAAAGTTTATCTTTATATTAACAAGCAAGGGTTTAAAGAAAATACTTTTAGAGTAGCTTTTAAAGAATTGGTAAAAGTTGTGAAAGACGAGCAAAGTAAGCCTACTGCTTATTTAGTAGGTAAATATGAAGTAAGGGATTATGAACATAGTTATGATGTGCCTTATAATAAAAAGTATGAAAATAGATATTTTGCAATACCTATTAGCGATAGAGAAAAAGGATTTTTCAATTTAACTACTATTTTTTGTAATAATGATTTGAGTGATTATGAAGTAATTAATGAAGCTACATTAAATAGTGTAATTAATACTTTATTTAAAGATGCAGATGAAAGATTATCCAGTAGTATTACTCTTGAATATGTGGGCGGACGTTCTAAAGAAAATCAAAATATCATTGAAGATATTTCTGCATCATCTTTTATTGCAATGATTAATATGTTAAATACTTGGGCAAAAGAAGAAAATCAAGAAACTGAATTTAAATTACAGATTGAATTTTAATATTAATAGTGGAATTATATCAATAGAAGGATTAGCCTTTAAGGTTAATCCTTTTTTATTTAGTTGTAAAAACAACTGAATTTATAAATTTTTTTATTATAATATTATATAATTCAATAAGATTGGAGTATGTACAATGAAAAAATGGTTGATAGTTTATTCTAGTGTAACTGGAAATACAAAACAAATAGCAGAGGCTATTTATAATGGATTTAATGAGGGTGAAGCTGATATTTATGCAGTGAAAGATAATTTTAATTTAGCAGATTATGATAATATAGCTGTAGGATATTGGCTCACTCGCGGTGAACCAGATAAAAAGGTTCAAGAGTTATTAGCTAAATTGAATAATAAGACAGTGATATTATTTCAAACTCAAGGTGCGGAATTAAATAGTGAACATTCAATAACTGCTTTTGCTAGAGCTGCTAGTTATTTAGGGGACAATTGCAAAATATTAGGAACTTTCGCTAGCCAAGGAAAAATAAACCCAGTAATGCTTGAAAGACGCAAAAATGCTGATAAAAATGATCCTCATGCAGCAACACCTCGTAATCTTGAACGTTGGCAAAAAGCGTCTATGCATCCTAATGAAGAGGATTTTTCACGAGCAAGAGCTTTCGTTGAAGCGATGAAACGTAAAATATCATTGAGAGAAAAATATTTAAATATGAAAAAATAAAATAAAGAAAATAAAAAAGACGGTTTTTATACCGTCTTTTTTGTTGTGTTTTAAGTTTTAGATAAGAGATTTAATATCTTCTTCTACGCTGTTAATGCCGGATATACCGAAGTTGTCTACAAGCACTTTAGCTACATTTGGAGATAAGAAAGCTGGAAGTGTAGGACCAAGTTTTATATTTTTTACACCAAGATAAAGAAGTGCTAAAAGAACGATAACAGCTTTTTGTTCATACCATGCGATATTATAAGCGATTGGTAATTCATTGATATCATCTAAGCCAAATACTTCTTTAAGTTTTAAGGCAATCAAAGCGAGTGAATAGCTGTCATTACATTGACCAGCATCTAAAACGCGAGGAATACCACCGATATCGCCTAGATTTAATTTATTGTATTTATATTTTGCACAGCCAGCAGTTAAAATAACTGTATCTTGAGGGAGTGCTTTAGCAAAGTCAGTATAATAATTTCTAGCTAATTGACGACCATCACAGCCAGCCATAACTACAAATTTTTTGATAGCACCAGATTTTACAGCTTCAACTACTTTGTCAGCAAGTGCTAAAACTTGATTATGGGCAAAACCACCTACGATAGAACCAGTTTCAATCTGTGTTGGTGGTGGGCATTTTTTGGCATGTTCAATAATAGCAGAGAAATCTTTAGTTTCGCCGATTTCTCCAGGGATATGTTTACAGCCTGCAAAGCCAACAACACCTGTAGTATAAATTCTATCTTTATATTCAGCTTTTGGTGGTACGAGGCAGTTAGTAGTCAATAAGATTGGGCCGTTGAAGGATAAAAATTCTTCTTTTTGTTTCCACCAAGCATTACCATAGTTACCTGCGAAGTTTTTATATTTTTTAAAGAATGGATAGTAATGTGCAGGAAGCATTTCGCTATGTGTATATACATCAACACCAGTTCCTTGAGTTTGTTCAAGAAGCATTTCTAAATCGCGTAAATCATGACCAGAAATCAAGATTGCTGGATTATTGCGAACACCGATATCTACAGATGTGATTTCTGGATTACCATAGCGAGAAGTATTTGCTTCATCTAAAAGTGCCATGACTTTTACACCAAAAGCACCAGTTTCTAAAGCAAGAGATGTCAATTCTTCTCCGGATAAATTATCATCAACTGTTTTAGCTAAAGTAGCTTGCAAAAATGCGTCAATTTCATCGTTGTATTTACCGAGGGCATTGGCATGTTTATTGTATGCTGCCATACCTTTTAAACCATAAGTGATTAATTCACGAAGACTGCGAATATCTTCATTTTCAGTAGATAATACACCGATAGTAGCACCTTTTTCTAGGTAGGAATTTTCATCATTAGTAGTCCAAAGAGCTACAGGGGATAAATTATCTTTATTTTGTAATTTTGCAAGTAGTTCTTGTTTATAAGTTAAAGTCTCTGTGATGCGTCTTTTGATAATATCATCATCAAAATTGGCATTAGTGATAGTGATAAATAAACTTTCACAAATGAATTGATTTAATTTACGACTGATAGTTTGTTTTTCTTGACGAAGTTTAGTAGTGATTTCGCAAAGACCTTTAGTTGCATAAATCAATAAATCTTGAAGTGTAGCAGTAGTGGCAGATTTTCCGCAAACACCTACACGTGTACAACCTTTGCATTGTGCAGTTTCTTGACATTGAAAGCAAAACATTTTATTTTCCATAATTATCTCTCCAATAATTTTATTTGTAATTTAATTGATATATTTATTATAATTAGGCTTAATTTAAAAGTATGTTGTAAAAACAACAAAATTTATAAATTAAAAATAAAAAAGCTAGAATATATAAAAAATTATATTCTAGCTTCTAAAATTTAGAAATTATTTGTATTTATTACCATAAACCTAAAAGGTGTTGAACAAATAAACTTACGCAGGCAATAGCTACCCAACAGCAAAAACCCATGATTATAGGACGACCACCATTTTTTATTAAATCGATGATATCAGTGTGTAGACCAATAGCTCCCATGGCCATGATGATAAAGTATTTACTACAGAATTTCATTAAAGCAAAAAACGTTAAAATAGCCGAAGATAATTCAGCAGAAAAAATATTTACATCCATAAAATAGTTTAAGATAGTTGTAATGATAGAGGCAATAATAAAATATAAAATAAACATTGGAAAAGCAGATTTTACACTAGCTTTATTTTGACCAGAGGCTTTTTTGGCCTGATAAAAACCTAAGATTAATGTGATAGGAATAATAGCAAGTGTTCTTGTGAGTTTTACAATAGTGGCACTATCTAAAACTTGTGTACCAGTATTGTGCATGCTATCCCAAGAAGAAGCTGCTGCTG
>ENA-ORNW01000181-ORNW01000181.1-human-gut-metagenome-genome-assembly--contig:-NODE-181-length-70513-cov-12.053564_pt1 | contig 70513 bp, 63 predicted proteins | sample MGYA00242121_ERZ509034 | MGnify/ENA primary metagenome ERZ509034 (study PRJEB26280, sample SAMEA2338689) | human gut metagenome | biome: human gut; feature: human-associated habitat; material: faeces... | reverse complement strand
AAAAGACATCTTATGTAATTGCAGGGGCAAATGCAGGCAGTAAACTTACAAAAGCTGAAAGTTTAGGTGTAAAAATAATTACTGAACAAGAATTTTTAGCAATGGTTAAAGAAAATTAATTTGTAAAAGAAAAGCATTTTAAAATGGATTGAGTAATAATTCCATTTTAAAATGCTTTTTTATTGATATTATTTAATTATTAGCTTTATTGTCTTTTAATTTTTGAGATACATTGTAAATAGCGGTGAGTTCATCTTTATTGAATTGATATTTTTCACCACAGAAATGACAGCAAACTTCAGCATGACCATCATCAACTAGAGATTTTAAATCATGTTCATTTAAACTGATGAGTACATCTTCAATACGTTCTTTGGAGCATTGGCATTTAAATGCTAAATCTGTAGTAGTTAAATAATCAACTTTATCAAAACCTTGCAATAGTTCAGCAATGATACCACGAGCATCTAAACCATCTTTTACCATGGTAGAAACTGGTCGAATTTTAGCGAGGTTATTTTCTAATTTTGTAAGTGTTTCTTCTGTAGCATCTGGTAATAATTGAAGGATAAAACCACCAGCTGCAGCTACTTTTAAATCAGGATTTACAAGAACACCTAAGCCTACACTAGAAGGAGTTTGTTCAGAAGTATAGAGATAATTTGTGAGGTCTTCAGCAATTTCCCCAGAAACGATTTCACAGCTACCAGTAATAGGGTCTTTAAGACCAGTGAAACGAGTTACGGATAAAATACCTTGACCGACACCACCGCCTACATCTAATTTACCTTTTTCATTGAGTGGTAAATTAACATGAGGATTGGCGATATAACCGCGTACAAATCCTTCAGGATTAGCATCGGCAACAACAGAGCCTAATGGGCCGTTGCCGTTAAATTTTATAGTGATACATTCTTTATTTTTAAGGTTTGCTGCCATTAGTAAAGCACCTGTCATAGTACGACCAAGAGCAGCAGCAGCTACAGGATAACATTCATGACGAGATACAGCTTCATTTACAAGATTAGTAGTAATAGCAGCATGAACACGAACACCATCAGCAACAGCTTTTACTAAATGATCTTTCATTATATACATATTCCTCCAAAATGATAAATAAATTTAAATTTTAGATATAAAATAAATAATAGTATAGCATAGTTTTGAGAATTATAAAAACTAGAATTTTCTATTTTTGTGATTGATGTTTAGGTACGAAATAAGATAAGATTAAGCAAATTATACTACTACCAACTAGGATATAGTATATATTATTTAAACTATAGAATAATGCTTGGCGTAAAAGTTCATGATATTGAGGAGAAGTATTATCATAAAAATCTTGCATTGTAATATCTATTAGTGTATGAGCTTCAATAAAATCTGTTGTCGAAATATTTAATACTGCACCCAGTACAGTAACACCTATAGTTTGAGCGATTGTACGTGTTAACATATTTAAACCGACTGCGGCACCGCGTAAATTATATTTTACAGAATCTTGAACGATAAAAGTGAGTGTATTTAAAGTGCCTGAAAAACCAAAGCCAAAGAAAAATACATAAATAGATAAGTGCCAAAGTGGTGTATCTAAAGTTAATTGTGTCAATAACCAAGAGCTGAAAATTAAAATTAATGAAGAAGCCATTACGATTTTATTAGCTGAGAATTTTTTCATTAATGTAGCTATGGAAATTGAACTTATAAACCAAGAAATAGATGTGCCGATTAAGGATATACCGGCAATGGTAGCACTATATCCCATGATTGATTGAATATGAAGTGGCAAATAAACAGAACAAGCAATTAAAATAAATGAACTGATAAAAGTGATGATATTTACAATGATAGAAGACTTATTGAGAATAAATAGAGGCACAATAGGTTCAGATGTTTTGGCCTCACGCAGGTAAAAGAGAAAACCTGAAATAATTGTGATGGCTAATAAGATTATACCTAAATGAAAATCTTCGTCTAGTTTCATTACACCGCATAAAAGAGTAGCTATGGTAATGGATAATAAAATAGCTCCTAGATAATCAATTTTTGGATTAGTATTAGGTTTTTGTTCATGTACAAATTTGGCGAGTATATAAACAGATAAAAGACCAAAGGGAATATTTATAAAAAATATCCAATGCCAGGATAAATTATCTATGAGAAATCCACCGATTAAAGGGCCGATGAGGCCAGCAATACCCCAAATCGTACTGATAGCTCCTTGGATAATAGAGCGTTCCTCTAGGGTGAAAATATCGCCTATCATCGTGAAACCAATGGTAAAAATAGCACCAGCACCGATGCCTTGAATTCCACGAAAGACAATTAATTGATACATACTTTGAGCTAATCCGGATAATAAACTACCGACAAGGAAAATAGAAATACCGATCATAAATATGCGTTTTCGCCCATAAAGGTCAGCTAATTTGCCATAAATAGGAGTAGATATAGCTGAAGTCAAAAGAAATATAGAAAATATCCAACTAATCATTTTAAAATTGTGCAAACTTTTTACAATTACAGGTGCAGCAGTAGAGACGACGACTCCTTCAAATGCAGCTAAAAATATTGCAATTAAAAAAGAAACTGCAATTTTTTGTTTAGTTTTATCCATATGTATAAAATCACCTATTTTTTTATTAATTTTTAACTATTATGCCATTTTATCATAGAAGATAAAATAAGTCAGCTAGATTTTATGGGTAAAAGTAACAATACTATTCAATCATCGTCTAAAATATGATAAAATGTAAACAGTTTATTTTGAAAATGGGGTGAAGATATGAAAGTTACTAGAGAAGATGTAGAAAATGTAGCTCTTTTGTCTCGTCTTAGTATTAAAGAAGAAGATATGGATAAAAATATAAATGAGCTTAATGATTTTCTTGAATATGTAGATAGATTACAACAAGTAGATACAGAAAATGTAGCTCCTACTGCACACGTATTGCCTGTACAAAATGTATTCCGTGAAGATGTAGGGAAACCTTCCCTTGATCGTGAATTGGCATTATCTAATGCTCCACAACAAGAAGATGGTTATTTCCGTGTACCTAAAATTTTAGAAGAATAATTTGTTTAAATTAATTTTATTAATTTGAGGAGGCTTTTACGTGAGTTTATTTGAAAAAACAGCACATGAATTACATGATATGCTTGTAAATAAAGAAATTTCTGCTGTAGAAATTACAAAAGATGTACTTTCTCGCATGGAAGTTACTGATGATAAAGTAAAAGCATATATCACAAAAACTGCTGATTATGCTCTTCAACAAGCAGAAAATGTTGATGCTGATATCGCTGGCGGAGCAAAAATCTCTGTTTTAGCAGGTATACCAGCAGCTATAAAAGACAATATTTGTACAAAAGGTTTAAAAACAACTTGTGCATCTTATATGCTTGAAAATTTTGTACCACCATATAATGCTACAGTAATGGATAAAGTTTTAACTCAAAAACCAGCATTACTCGGTAAATTAAATATGGATGAATTCGCTATGGGTGGTTCTACAGAAAACTCTGCGTTTTTTGCTACGCATAATCCATGGAATTTAGACTGCGTACCAGGTGGTAGTTCTGGTGGTAGTGCTGCTGCTGTTAGTGCTGGTAGTGCTATTTGGGCATTGGGCTCTGATACTGGTGGATCTATTCGTCAGCCAGCATCTTTTTGTGGTGTTGTTGGTTTAAAACCTACTTACGGTCGTGTATCTCGTTATGGTTTAGTAGCATTTGCTTCTTCACTTGACCAGATTGGTCCTGTGACTCGCGATGTAACAGACTGTGCTCATGTGATGAATGTAATTGCAGGTCATGATGAAAAAGATTCTACATCTATCAATAGTGATGTTCCTGATTATACAAAATCCTTAGTAAATGATATCAAAGGATTGAAAATCGGTTTACCAAAAGAATATTTTATCGATGGTATGGACGAAGATGTAAAAAAAGCTATGAATACAGCTATCGAAGATTTGAAAAAACTCGGTGCTGAAATCGTAGATATTTCTTTACCACATACAGATTATGCTATTTCCACATATTATTTAATAGCACCAGCAGAAGCTTCTACAAACTTATCTCGTTATGATGGTGTAAGTTATGGCTCTCGTGTAGATGGTGAAGACATTGTTTCCATGATGACAAATACAAGAACTGCAAAATTCGGTCCAGAAGTAAAACGTCGTATTATGATTGGTAACTATGCTTTAAGTGCTGGTTATTATGATGCTTATTATTTAAAAGCATTGAAAGTTAGAACACTTGTAAAACAAGACTTTGATAATGCATTTAAAAATGTAGATGTTATTATGGCTCCAGTAGCACCAACACCTGCATATAAAATTGGCTCAATGGCAAATGATCCATTAAAAATGTATTTGATGGATATTTTCACTGTTCCACTTAATTTAGCAGGTCTTCCAGGTATTTCTATTCCTTGCGGCAGAAGCAAAGATAATATGCCTATCGGTATGCAGTTTATTGGTCGCCCACTTGATGAAGAAACTATTATTCGTGCAGCATATACTTATGAAGTAAATCATGATTATGCTAATAAAATTGGTCAGGGGGTAGAATAATGAAATACGAAGCAGTCATTGGTTTGGAAATTCATAGCGAATTAAAAACTAATACAAAAATTTTCTGTAGCTGTGCTACTTCCTTTGGTGCAGACCAAAATACACATGTTTGCCCTGTTTGTCTTGGTCTTCCAGGTGTATTACCTGTTGTCAATAAACGTGTAGTAGAATTTGCTATCAAAGCAGGTCTTGCACTTAATTGTACAATTAATAAATTCAGTAAATTTGATAGAAAAAATTATTACTATCCAGATTTACCAAAAAACTTCCAGACTTCTCAGTTTGATTTACCAATCGCTGAACATGGTTATGTGGATATCGAAGTAGAAGGCAAAACAAAACGCATTCGCATCACTCGTATTCATATGGAAGAAGATGCTGGTAAACTCGTTCACTCTGGTACTACAATCAAAGATTCTAGTAGCTCTAATGTTGACTATAATCGTACTGGTGTACCACTTATCGAAATCGTATCTGAACCAGATATGCATTCTCCAGCAGAAGCTCGTGCATATATGGAAAAAATAAAATCCATTTTACAATACATTGATGTATCCAACTGTAAAATGGAAGAAGGTAATTTACGTGCCGATGTAAACGTATCTCTTCGTCCAGAAGGTAGCGATAAACTCGGTACAAAAGTTGAAATGAAAAACTTGAATTCCTTCAAAGTAATCGAAGATGCTTTAGAATATGAAATTGAACGTCAAAATGAAGTGTTAGAAGATGGCGGTATCTTAGTACAAGAAACTCGTACTTGGGACGATGGTCGTGGAATTACACTTTCTATGCGTAGTAAAGAAAAAGCTCAAGATTATCGTTATATGCCAGAACCAGATCTTGTGCCAATCGTTACAACAGATGAACAGATTGAAGCATATAGAAAAGCACTTCCAGAATTGCCAGATGCAAGAAAAGCTCGTTTAGTAAATGAGTATGGTCTTCCTACTTATGATGCGGAAATCATTACTTCTACTCGTGCTATGGCTGAATATTTTGATGCAGTTGTAGATGCTGGTGCTGATGCAAAACTCGCTGCTAACTGGATTATGGGTGAATTGTCTAAACATTTAAATGCTAATGAAATGACTATTGAAAATTCTCCAGTATCAGCTCAAAATTTAGCAAGCTTAATTGGCTTGATCGGTAAAGGTACAATTTCTTCTAAAATAGCTAAAACTGTATTTGAAGAAATGTGGACAAGTGGGGATACTCCAGAAAAAATCGTAAAAGACAAAGGCTTAGTACAGATTACTGATACAAAAGCAATTGAAGAAATTGTAGATAAAGCAATTGCTGATAATCCAAAAGCTGTATCAGATTATCCAAAATCCATGGGCTTTTTAATTGGTCAAGTAATGAAAGCAAGTAAAGGTAAAGCAAATCCTGGTCTTGTAAATAAAATGATAAAAGAAAAATTGGGTTAATTACCATTTAATTAATAAAAGCTATTGTGTTAAAGAATTTTAATGCAATAGCTTTTTGTTTTGAAATATGATAGATAAAGTCTTTTATAAAAAATTTGACAAATTGTCAGTTAATAGTGATAATAGTAAAATATATATGGTTTATCTAAAGATTTATTTGTATAGGAATGTAATAAACAATGAAAAATATATATTGGGCTGCCATAAATTCTGTACCAGGTATAGGTAGTAAAACGCTTCGCCAACTTTATAGATATTTTCATGACGGCGAAACAATATGGACAGCAACAAGAGAAATGTTAGAACAAAGTAATTGTTTAGGCAGTAAAACATTGTCTGAATTGATAGAATTTAGACAGAAAATATCTATAGATAAATTAGCAGCACAACTAGAATTTTATAAAATTAAAGTCTGCATAGAACTAGATGAAGATTATCCAAAGTTATTAAAAGAAATATATGATCCTCCTTTTATTTTATATTATCAGGGCGAATTACCTAAAAAAGAAATTTGCATAGGTATAGTAGGATCAAGGACACCAACGACTTATGGAAAACAAATAGCAGAAAATATGGCTAAAGAATTGGCTGAATATAATTTTATAATAGTCAGTGGAGCTGCAAAAGGTATAGACACAAAGGCACATATAGGGGCCTTGAAAAAAGGTAAAACTATTGCCGTTTTAGGTTGTAGTTTGGATATTGTTTATCCTAAAGAAAATAAACAACTTTTAGAAACTATAGCACAAAATGGTGCTGTAATATCAGAGTATCCATTAAATACATTGCCAAAACCAGGAAATTTTCCAGCTAGAAACAGAATTATTACAGGTTTGTCAAAGGGCATACTAGTAGTTGAAGCTGCTAAAAAGAGTGGTTCATTGATAACAGCGGAATTTGCTTTAAGTGAAGGGCGAGATGTATTTGCCATACCAGGAAATATTTATTCCCAAAAGAGCGAAGGTTGCCATAGCTTGATAAAACAAGGTGCTAAATTAGTTACAAAAGTAAATGATATTGTAGAAGAATATACTTCTATAAATAATCAGCAAAATGTATCCAAAGAAACACAAATAGATTTAGGTTTTTCCATGACAGCAGAAGAACAACTTATATATGATAATTTATCATTTACAGAGCCTAAATGTATTGATGAAATCATATACAAATTGAGAATAAATGTTTCGAATATATCGTTTATTTTATTGCAGATGAAATTGAAGGGACTAGTCAAAGAAACAAGTCCAAATTTTTATATAAGAGCAATCAGGGAGTGCTTTGAATGAAGAAAAAAACGCTTGTAGTAGTAGAATCGCCAACTAAAGCAAAGACTATTGAAAAATATTTAGGCAATAAAAAATATACAGTAATGGCTTCTATGGGACATCTTCGTGATTTACCTAAAAGTCAATTTGGTATAGATGTAGAAAATGATTTTACTCCTAAATATATCAATATTCGAGGAAAGGGAGATTTGATTAAATCTTTGAAAAAAGAAGCTAAAAAATCAGAAAAAGTGTATTTAGCATCTGACCCTGACCGTGAAGGCGAAGCTATTGCTTGGCATCTATCTCATATTTTAGGAATTGATGAACATGAAAAATGTAGAATTGTATTCAATGAAATAACAAAACCTGCTATTCAAGAAGCAGTAAAAAATCCTAAGGAAATAAATATTGATAGGGTAGATGCTCAACAAGCACGTCGTATGCTTGACCGTATTGTAGGTTATAAATTAAGTCCACTTCTTTGGAAGAAAATTCGCAAAGGTTTAAGTGCAGGACGTGTACAATCGGTAACAGTGAAATTAATTTGTGACCGTGAAAAAGAAATTCAAAAATTTGAATCAGAAGAATATTGGACAGTTGATTTTAAATTTAAGAAAAAACCTCGTTCTAGTATGTTTGGGGCAGAATTAGTAGCTATTGATGATAAAAAATTGATGATTTCTGCAAAAAAAGAAGATGTAAAAATTGCGTCTAAAGAACAAGCAGATAAATTGTGCAGTGATATTGAAAAAATTACTTTTAAAGTGGTTGAAATAAAGAAACGTCAACGTCATCGCAAGGCTCCAGCACCATTTACAACGAGTAGTTTACAGCAAGATGCTGCTAGAAAATTAGGTTTTACTTCACGTAAGACAATGATGATAGCTCAACAACTCTATGAAGGTATTAGTCTAGGTAGAAAAGGGCCAACAGGTTTAATAACTTATATGCGTACAGACTCTACGCGTATTTCGGAAATAGCTTTAAATGAAGCTAGAAATTATATTGAAGAAAATTTTGGCAAAGAATATTTACCAGAAAAACCATATATTTATGCAGCAGGTAAATCTTCACAAGATGCTCATGAAGCAGTGCGTCCAACAAATGTTTCCTTGAGTCCAGCTACAGTTGAAGAATATTTGAGCAAAGAACAGTTAAAGCTCTATAAATTAATTTGGCAACGCTTTTTAGGTTGTCAGATGCTACCTGCTAGTTATGATGTTATGAGCGTAGCTATGAAAGGCGATAAATATTTAGCAAAAGCTACTGGTTCACAGTTAAAATTTGCAGGTTTTACTGCTGTATATAATGATAGCGATAATAAAAAAGAAAAAGATGTTATCTTGCCTGATTTACAAGAAGGCGATGAATTATCTATTCAAAAATTAGAGGCAATGCAACATTTTACAGAACCACCTGCTAGATATAATGATGCTTCTTTAGTTAAAACCTTGGAAGAAAGAGGTATTGGTCGTCCTAGTACGTATGCACCGATTATTGAAACTATTTTAGCTAGAGGTTATGTAGTTCGCAGTGATAAAAAATTCGAACCAACTGATTTAGGTTTTGTAGTAGTAGACTTATTGGAAAAATATTTTAAAGATATTGTTGATGAGAAATTTACTGCTGATTTAGAAAATAAATTAGATGAAATAGCAGTAGGTAAAATTCAAAAAAATACTTTGCTTGAAGAATTTTACGTTCCATTTGAAAAAACATTAGAACATGCAGAAGAAGAAATCGGCGAAGTGGAAGTGCCAGATGAAGTTTCTGATGTACAATGTGAATTATGCGGTCGCATGATGGTCATAAAACAAGGTCGCTATGGTAAATTCTTGGCATGTCCAGGTTTTCCAGAATGCAGAAATACAAAACCTATTTTGAAAGATACAGGCGTTAAATGCCCTAAATGTGGTGGTAAAATCATTGAACGCCGTACACGTCGTGGCGTAGTATTTTATGGTTGTGAAAATTATCCACAGTGTGATTATGTATCATGGGATATGCCACTTACAAGTAATTGTAAAACTTGTGGTTCATTCTTATTTAGACATCGTTTTAAAAATGGAAGAACTATTTTATATTGCAGTAATGATGATTGTGATACAAGAAAAGAAGATACTCCTATAAATAAGGAAATTAATAAATTAAAAGAAAAAATTCAACAGCAGACTGCTAAGAAATTAGCAGAATTAGCACAAAAAGAAGCACAAGTAAAAGAAGAAAACGAAAATAAAGAGCATAAAGAAGAAAACGAAGCATAGATAAAAAATAAGAAAGGAAATTTTGCGTGAAAAAAGTTATTATCGTAGGTGCTGGCATGGCTGGCAGTGAAGCAGCATGGCAAGTGGCTCAAAGAGGTATAAAAGTAGATTTATATGAAATGAGACCAGAAAAATCTACACCTGCACATAAAACAGAAAAATTTGCTGAATTAGTATGTAGCAATTCCTTGCGTGGTGCAGGACTTGAAAATGCTGTAGGTTTATTAAAAGAAGAGATGAGACAGCTAAATTCTATTATCATGGAATCTGCTGATATAAATCGTGTACCAGCAGGTGGAGCTTTAGCTGTAGATAGAGAAGGTTTTAGTCAATATATTACAGATAAAGTAAAAAATCATCCTAATGTTACGGTGATAAATAAAGAGATAGAAACAATACCTCAAGAAAATGATGCTATTACAATTATTGCCAGTGGTCCATTGACTTCAGAAGTATTAGCAAAATCCATTGGTGAATTGACAGGTCAGGATTATTTTTACTTTTATGATGCTGCGGCACCATTAATCAGCAAAGACTCTATTGATATGAGTAAAGCATATCGTGCTTCTCGCTACGGTAAAGGAACAGCTGATTATATTAACTGTCCTATGGATAAAGAAGAATATGAAAAATTTTGGCAAGAATTAACAACAGCAGAGTTGGCACCAATTAAAGAATTTGAAAAGGCTAAGTTTTTTGAAGGTTGTATGCCTGTTGAAGAAATGGCTCGTCGTGGTATAGATACTTTGCTATATGGACCATTAAAACCTGTAGGTTTAGAAGATCCAAAAACAGGAAAAAGACCTTATGCTGTAGTGCAACTTCGTCAAGATAATGCAGCAGATAGCCTATATAATATAGTAGGTTTCCAAACTCATTTAAAATGGCCAGAACAAAAACGCGTATTTGGTTTAATACCAGGACTTGAAAATGCTGAATTTGTGCGTTATGGTGTGATGCATAGAAACACATTTATTAATTCTCCGGAATTATTGCGACCAACTTTGCAATACAAAGATAGAGATGATTTATTATTTGCAGGTCAGATGACTGGTGTTGAAGGATATATAGAATCCGCAGCTTCTGGTCTTGTGGCAGGTGTTAATGCAGCGTATTTAGCCAAAGGAGAAAATCCAGTGATTTTTCCAGAGCAAACAGCTCATGGCTCTATGTGTAAATATATCACTTCTGCTGTAGCAAAACATTTTCAGCCAATGAATGCTAATTTTGGTTTAATGCCACCTTTAGAAGAAAGAATTCGTGATAAAAAGTTAAAAAAACAAAAAATAGCTCAAAGAGCGTTAGAGTTTTTAGCAAAATTTAAAGAAGACGTATTGAAATTATCTTAAAAAAACTGATATTATGAATATAGCCTATAAATGGAGATGATATTATGGAAAATTTTAAAGCAACCACTATCATAGCAGTAAAAAAAGATGGTAAAACTGCTATAGCTGGTGATGGACAGGTTACTTTTGGGCAAGCTGCTATCATGAAAGCAAATGCCCGCAAAGTACGTCGCTTATATAACGGTAAAGTTTTAGCAGGTTTTGCAGGTTCTGTTGCCGATGCTTTTACTTTATTTGAAAAATTTGAATCTAAATTAATAGAATATCATGGTAATTTAACTCGTGCGGCAGTAGAGCTTGCTAAAGATTGGCGTACAGATAGAGTACTTCGTAAATTAGAAGCATTATTACTCGTTGCTGATGAAAATACAATGTTATTACTTTCTGGTAATGGTGAAGTAATTGAACCAGATGGTGATGTTGCAGCTATTGGTTCTGGTGGATTTTATGCACTTTCAGCAGGTCGTGCATTGGTAAAACATTCTAATTTGACTGCAGCTGAAATTGCTAAAGAAGCTCTTACTATTGCTGCTGATATCTGTGTATATACAAATCACAATATTATAGTGGAAGAATTAGATAAATAAAGGAGAATAAATTCATGAAATTGAATGAACAAATTCCTCGTCAAGTCGTAGAAGAATTAGATAAATATATCGTAGGACAGTCACAGGCAAAACGTTCTGTAGCTATTGCACTTCGCAATAGATGGCGTAGCCGTCATCTCCCAGAAGACATGAGAGATGAAATCATTCCTAAAAACATTTTGATGATTGGTTCTACTGGTGTAGGTAAAACTGAAATTGCAAGACGTTTAGCAAAACTTGTAAAAGCACCTTTTGTAAAAGTTGAAGCTACTAAATTTACTGAAGTAGGTTATGTAGGTAGAGATGTAGAATCCATGGTTAGAGATTTAGCTGAATCTGCTGTACGTATGTTAAAACAAGAAAAATTAGAACAAGTACAAGATAAAGCTAAAGAAATGGCTCAAGAACGTATTTTAGATATTTATGTTCCAGAACCAAAATCCAGCTCAGTATCTAATCCACTAAGTGCTATTTTTGGTGGAGCAAATAAAGAAGAAGAAAATAAAGAAACAGTGGAAGAACCAAAATATTCTGCTGGTAGAGAATGGTGCAGAAAACGTCTTTTAAAAGGCGAATTAGAAAATGATATTATTGAAATTGATGTTGAACCAAAAGCTGCTCCTGTAATTGGTATGTTTGCAGGTTCTGGCATGGAAGACATGAGCAATAATATTCAAGATATGATTGGCAATCTAATGCCTAAAAAACGCAAAAAACGTAAAGTTACAGTTGCTCAAGCAAGAGAAATCTTTACACAAGAAGAAGCTCAAAAATTATTGGATATGGAATCTATTGCTCATGAAGCTATTGAACTTGCAGAACGCAATGGTATTATTTTCTTAGATGAAATTGATAAGGTCGCTGTAAAAGGTGCTTCTTCTGGACCGGATGTATCTCGTGAAGGTGTACAGCGTGATATTTTACCAATAGTTGAAGGTTCTACAGTATCTACAAAATATGGACAGATGAAAACAGATCATATTTTATTTATTGCAGCAGGTGCTTTCCATATGGCAAAACCTTCTGATTTAATACCAGAGCTTCAGGGACGTTTCCCAATTCGTGTAGAATTGACTTCTTTGAATGAAGAAGATTTTAAACGTATTTTGACAGAACCAACAAATGCATTGTTAAAACAATATAAAGCACTACTTGCTACAGAAGGTGTTTCCATTGAATTTACAGATGATGCAATTGAAAGATTAGCCCAAGTTGCTTGTGAAGTAAATGAACAAATGGAAAATATTGGAGCAAGAAGACTTCATACAATCATGGAAAAATTATTGGAAGATTTATCTTTCGAAGCACCAGAATTGGAAGATAAAAATGTAGTAATTAATGCTGAATATGTAAATGAAAAACTTGGTGGAATTGTTAAAAACCGCGATTTGAGCCAGTTTATTCTTTAATTTAATAAATATTGTACAAAATTCAAAAAAATGTAAAAATTTTCCTTTAAAATAACTTATGGATATGATAGAATAAAAAAGGAAAGGTTTAACAGAAAATAAAAATGTTTTCTGTGCAGGAAGGGGATAACAGATGGCAACATTACTTGAAAAAACAAGAAAAATAAACAAACTTTTACAAAAAGCAGAAGTGGTAGAATATGATAGTATTTCTCGTGTGCTTAGCAATGTTATAGAAGCAAATGTTTATATTGTTAGCAAAACTGGAAAAATCTATGGATATGCCTTTCGTGATGATTTTGAATGCGATACAATGATTGATAAAATCGTAAGCCAAGGAGAATTTCCAAAGCATTATGTTAATTGGCTCTTGAAGATGGACAGTACATCTTCTAATATTCCACAGAAGGAAAACTGTGCTTTTGATGATAAAAGTCAATGTTTAGTTGAAGGTAAAATTACAACTATTGTACCTATTTATGGTGTGGGTGAACGTATTGGTACATTAGTATTAGCTAAATTTAATGAAGAATTCAATGATGATGATTTATTATTAGCTGAATATGGTGCCACTGTTGTAGGTATGGAAATTTTACGTGATAATTCTCAAAAAATTGAAGTTGAAGCACGCAAAAAAGCTACTGTACAGATTGCTTTAGCTACACTTTCTTATTCTGAAATTGAAGCAGCTGTAAATATTTTAAGTGAATTAAATGGTACAGAAGGTTTACTCGTTGCATCTAAAATTGCTGACCGTGTAGGTATTACTCGTTCTGTAATTGTAAATGCACTTCGTAAATTTGAATCTGCTGGTGTTATTGAATCTAAATCTCTCGGTATGAAAGGTACTTATATCAGAGTTTTAAATGAACACTTATTAGATGAAATTCAAAAATTAAAAAGATAATAATTTTAAAGAACGATGTTGAGAAAAACATCGTTCTTTTTGTTTATGATTACAATAATTTGTATTGTGTTTACAAATAAATTATGATATAATGCTTAACGGTGTAAAAAACGCACACATTCCGATTTTGTACTGTGTCCTAGTTAAATATACCTTATTGGTACGCTGATAAGAATATTTAAAAGGGTTGAAACAAAGCTAAAGAATGTGGAGGAAAAAATAACAGGAGGTGCACCATCATGGCAGTTATTTCCATGAAACAATTATTAGAAGCAGGCGTTCATTTCGGTCATCAGACTAGACGTTGGAACCCTAAAATGGCTCCATACATTTTCACAGAACGCAATGGTATTTATATTATCGATTTACAGAAAACTGTAAAAAAAGTTGACGAAGCTTATGATTTCTTACGTAGCGTTGCTGAAGAAGGCAAAAGCATTCTTTTCGTAGGTACTAAAAAACAGGCTCAAGAAGCTGTTAAAGAAGAAGCTTTAAAATCCGGCATGTTCTATGTTAACGAAAGATGGCTCGGTGGTATGATGACTAACTTCGCTACTATCCGTAAAAGCATCAATCGTTTGAAAGAACTCGAAGCTATGGAAGAAGATGGAACTTTTGAAGTTCTCAGTAAAAAAGAAGTTCTTTCTTTAAAACGTGAACAAGAAAAACTTGAAAAATCTCTTGGCGGTATTAAAGACATGGAAGAATTACCAGGTGCTTTATTCATCGTTGACCCACGTAAAGAAAGAATTGCTGTAGCAGAAGCTAAAAAACTTAACATTCCAATCGTTGCAATCGTTGATACAAACTGCGATCCAGATGAAATTGACTATGTAATTCCTGGTAACGACGATGCTATCCGTGCTGTTAAACTTTTAACTTCCCGTATGGCTGATGCTGTTATCGAAGGTCGTCAAGGTGAAGCTGGCGAAGTAGCAGAAGAAGTTGCTACTAGCGAAGACGCTGAATAATTTTAGTTAATCTTAAATTTATATAACAATTAAAAAAGGTAAGGGTTAAAACCCTTGCCTTTTATTGACTAAGGAGGAAATATTAATGGCTATTACTGCAGCATTAGTAAAAGAATTACGTGAAAAAACTGGTGCAGGTATGATGGACTGTAAAAAAGCTCTTTCTGCAACTGATGGTGATATGGAAAAAGCAATTGACTTTTTAAGAGAAAAAGGTCTTGCTTCCGCAGCTAAAAAAGCTGGTCGTGTAGCAGCTGAAGGTGTTGTAACATCTTACATTCATGCTGGTGGACGTATTGGTGTATTAGTAGAAGTTAACTGTGAAACAGACTTCGTTGCTGGTACTCCTGAATTCCAGGATTTCGCTCGTGATATTGCTATGCAGATTGCTGCTGCTAACCCAACTTGCATTCGTCGTGAAGAAGTAGATCCAGCAGCTATCGAACATGAACGTCAAGTTCTTCGTGAACAAGCTATTAATGAAGGTAAACCTGAAAAAATCGTTGAAAGAATGGTTGAAGGTCGCCTCGAAAAATATTATAAAGAAGTATGTCTTTTAGATCAGCCATACATTAAAGATCCAGATGTTACAATTTCTGACCTTGTAAAAGGTAAAATTGCTAAAATCGGTGAAAATATCTCCATTCGTCGTTTCGTAAGATATCAACTTGGTGAAGGTATTGAAAAGAAAGCTGATAACTTTGTAGAAGAAGTTATGGCAGCTGTAAAATAATTTCATTATGAAATACAAAGAGAGAACACTTCGGTGTTCTCTTTTTTATAATAAAATATATTTAGTTATAAATTTTAAATATAGAAAAAAATTATAATATCTACCGTTTATTATAGATATATGATAAAATAAGAAAAGATATTATGCAGGTTAAAAAAATTAGAAGTTTTTGATGGAGGTTTTATTGTGGCAGATATTAAATATAAACGTATAGTTTTTAAATTAAGTGGTGAATCTTTAGCCGGTGAACAGCGTTTTGGCATTAATCCAGAAGTAGTAGAATCTATCGCTAAACAAATCAAAAAAGTACGTGAATATGGTATAGAAGTAGCTATTGTTGTAGGTGGCGGAAATATTTGGCGTGGTCTTGCTGGTAGCAATAAAGGTATGGATAGAGCTACAGCAGATTATATGGGTATGCTTGCTACAGTGATGAATGCTTTAGCACTTCAAGATGCTTTAGAAGGTATGGGCGTTGACAGCCGTGTTCAATCTGCTATTGAAATGCGTCAAGTAGCTGAACCTTATATTCGCCGTAAAGCAATTCGTCATTTAGAAAAAGGTAGAGTTGTTATCTTCGGTGCTGGTACAGGTAATCCTTATTTCTCCACAGATACAACTGCTGCTCTTCGTGCTGCTGAAATTGAAGCTGAAGTTATCTTAATGGGTAAAAAGAATACAGATGGTGTATATGATTCTGACCCTAATAAAAATCCTGAAGCTAAAAAATTCGATAGCCTTGAATATTTAGAAGTATTAAATCGTGGACTTGCAGTAATGGATTCTACAGCAACAAGTCTTTGCATGGATAATAAAATTCCTTTAGTAGTATTTAATATAGATGATCATGAAAATATTTTAAAAGCTGCTTTAGGCGAAAATATTGGAACAACTGTTGGAGGTAATGATTAATGATTAAAGAAGTAATAGCTAAAAATGAAGAGCGTATGAAAAAAACTTTAAGTGCAGCAAAATCTGAATTTGCTTCTCTTCGTGCAGGTCGTGCAACTCCTGCATTATTAGATAAAGTAATGGTAGAATATTACGGTTCTTTAGTACCAGTAAATCAGGTAGGTAATATTTCTGTTCCTGAACCTCGTATGATTTTAATTCAACCATGGGAAAAACCAATGCTTCATGAAATAGAAAAAGCAATTACAAGATCTGATCTTGGTCTTAGCCCAAATAATGATGGTACAGTAATTCGTTTAAATATACCTCAGCTTACAGAAGAACGTCGCACTGATCTTGTAAAAACATTGAATAAACGTGCAGAAGAATCTAAAGTATCTGTTCGTAATATTCGTCGTGATGCTAATGAAGCTATTAAAAAATTAGAAAAAGCAAAATCTATCACAGAAGATGATGCTAAAAAAGCTCAAGAAGATATTCAAAAAATCGTAGATAAATATATTAAAGAAATTGACATTGCTAGAGCAGAAAAAGAAAAAGAAATAATGGAAGTTTGATTGTATGGAATATTTAGGATTACCAGCTGTTGAGGCTATAGAACGATTAAATTCTAGAAATATAAAATTTAAAATGAATTATACTGTGCCAATGAGAGGCTATTTTAAAGTTGATGATAGCAAATTATATATTGTCAGAGTAAAAGTTTTAGATGATAATGTATTAGAACTTACAGCTGCTGCTAAAATGCGAAAGGAGGTGTAATAAATGGCTTATAAAATTACTGATGATTGCATTTCTTGCGGTGCTTGTGCAGGTACTTGTCCTGTAGGTGCTATTTCTGAAGGTGAAAACCATTATGAAATTGATGCAGATATGTGTGTAGAATGTGGTGCATGTCAAGCTGGTTGTCCAGCAGGTGCTATCGAAGCTTAATTGACTTTGATTAACAATAACCACTGGAAAGGCCCCTCTGGAAATAAAGAGGGGCTTATTTCTTATAATTTGTTTAGGAGGGGCCTCTAGTATGCTCAAAAAAATATTTTCTTCTAAAAAGGAAAAAAGAAATATTTCTATTGATGAACAATTAGATTTAAATAAATTACCACAACATGTTGGTATAATTATGGATGGAAATGGTCGCTGGGCTACTGGAAAGGGTTTAATTAGAACATCTGGACATAAAGCTGGCGTAAAAACACTAAAAAAAATTCTTAAAACTTGTATAAAATATAATATACCTATTTTAACAGTATATGCATTTTCTACTGAAAACTGGAAAAGACCAATGACAGAAGTTAATTTTCTGATGAATTTATTTTCTAGTTTTTTAGCAGAACAAATTGATGAAATGTGTGAAGATAATGTACGTATTCACTTTATTGGAAGAGTTGATGAATTACCAGGTAATTTACCAAATGAATTACATGCAGCAGAAGAACGCACTAAAAATAATACTGGTGTAAGATTTAATGTTGCTGTAAATTATGGTGGTAGAGATGAGATTGTAACAGCAGTAAAAAATATAGTTAGTGAAGTACAATCAGGTGATTTATCTGTTGATGAAATTGATGATAAAGTGATTGACGATAATTTATATACAAAAGATTTGCCACCTGTAGATTTAATGATTAGAACAAGTGGCGATATACGATTGAGTAATTTCTTATTATGGCAGGCAGCGTATGCCGAATTTTGGTTTACAAAGACAAATTGGCCGGATTTCTCTTCAGAAGAATTTTTACAAGCAATTGTTGATTTCCAAAAAAGAGATAGACGATTTGGAGGATTAAGTAGTAAATAATTTTTGGGGCGGTGGAAGATTTTGCTAACGCGAATTATCAGTGGAATTATTGGAATAATAATAGCTACAGGCGTTATCCAGACAGGAGGTACAGTATTTATTGCAGTTTCGATAGTACTTGCTTGTCTTGCTTGGCGAGAGTATGTGAATGCTTTTACACATAAGGATTATAATATACCATTATTTTGGGGATTGTTTAATATTTGTTTCATCATATTAGGAGCGTATTTAACAAATAATATTGCATTTAGTATTGTAATAGCTATATTTGTTTCTTTGATGAATATGATATTTAATCATAAACATTTCTCTGTATTAGATGGTTGTATTACTTTAGCAGGAACCATGTATATAGCAATTCCTTTTTATCATTTAGTGATGCTTAGAATGTTTGAGGATACAACTATTTTAGCAACTAATAGTTTGTTAGGTGAATTTTCTGTAGGTTGTATTTTAATATGGCTTACTTTTATTGGTACATGGGCTAGTGATAGCTTTGCTTATTTTGTAGGTTGCAGTATAGGTAAACATCGTTTATGTCCAGAAATCAGTCCTAAAAAAAGCGTTGAAGGTTTTGTTGGCGGAATTTTAGGTTCAATGATATGTGTAGGTCTTTTAGGTAATTATTTTAATTTTGATATGATGATTATGTTATTAATGGGTGCATTGATAGCAATTATTGGTACATTTGGCGATTTAGTAGAGTCTTGTATTAAAAGATTTGTAGGTATCAAAGATTCAGGTACTTTAATTCCAGGTCATGGTGGCGTGTTAGATAGATTTGATAGTTTATTATTTACAGCACCGCTCGTTTATTATATAGCAATATTTTTATTAGATATTTAAGGTAAAGGAATATAATATAATGAAAAAAATTGCAGTATTAGGTTCAACAGGTTCAATTGGAACTCAAACTTTAGATGTAGTTAGAAATCATAGTGATTTCTTGAAAATTGAAGTTTTAGCCGCTAATAATAATGATGAATTATTAGAACAGCAAATAAATGAATTTAAACCAGCTATGGCGATTTTGCATAATAAAGAAGCTTATGAAAAATTAAAAGCTCGTTATGTAGGAGAAACTAAATTATATTATGGTGAAGAAGGATTAATTGAAGGGGCTACTACAGATAAAATTGATACAGTAGTTACTTCTTTGATGGGTTTTGCAGGTCTTCGTCCAACAATGAAGGCTATTGAAGCTGGTAAGAATATCGCATTAGCTAATAAAGAAACTTTAGTAGTAGCTGGCGATTTAGTCATGAAAAAAGCTCGTGAAAAACAAATTGATATCATGCCAATTGATAGTGAACATGGAGCATTATTTCAATGTTTGCATGGCGAAGATATGAATAAAGTTGACAAATTATTAATCACTGCTTCTGGCGGTCCTTTTAGAGGTAAGAAAATAGAAGATTTAAAAAATGTTTCCGTAAAACAGTGTTTAAGTCATCCAACATGGAAAATGGGACGCAAGATTACTATTGATAGTGCTTCATTGATGAATAAAGGCTTAGAAGTAATTGAAGCAAAACAATTATATAATGTGGATTATGATAAAATTCAGGTAGTAGTTCATCCTCAAAGTATCATTCATTCTATGGTGCAATATGTGGATGGCTCAGTTATCGCTCAATTAGGCTCAACTGATATGAGACTTCCTATACAATATGCACTCACATATCCAGAAAGAATGGTTTGTCCTGCTGAAAAATTAGATTTTTGGCAAATGAAAGATTTAACTTTTGAAAAGCCAGATACAGACACATTTAGAGGTCTTGCTTTAGCGTATGAAGCTGGGAAAATAGGCGGTTCTATGCCTTGTGTGATGAATGCTGCCAATGAAATAGCTGTAGAAGCTTTCTTAAATGAAAAGATTAGTTTCTTAGATATTTATGATATAATAGAAGAAGCTATGCAATCTCATATAACTTTGGTAGAACCAGAACTTGAAGATTTATTTGAAATTGATAGCAATATTCGTAAGCAAGTAAAGGAGAAGATTTATAAGTGTTAATCAGTGCCATTGCTATTATATTTGTCTTTGGTTTACTCGTATTAGTTCATGAATTTGGACATTTTATTACTGCAAAAAAAACAGGTATGCGTGTAGATGAATTTGCAATTGGTTTTGGTCCTAAATTAGTAAGTACTAAAAAGGGAGAAACAGTATATTCAATAAGAGCTATTCCTCTTGGCGGTTTCAATAAAATTGCAGGAATGGAAAAAGGCATGGATGAAGATGCAGGAGATAGAGCATATTGGGCTCGTCCTGTATGGGCTAGAATGATTGTAATTTTGGCTGGTTCGATAATGAACTTTATTTTACCGTTTTTGATTTTTGCAGGAGTCTTTTTCTTTAATGGTATACAAACTCCATCGAATGCTCCAGTTTTGGGACAAGTAATTGCTGGCGAGCCAGCAAGTCAAGCTGGATTAAAAGATGGGGATAAAATTTTAAGTGTAAATGGAGAACAGATCACTTCTTGGACAAATTTTGTGCAAAAAGTACAAACTGCTGATGGCAAAATTTTAAAAATAGAATTTATCCGCGATAATGAACAGATGGCGACTTCTGTTGTACCGAAATATGATGAACAAGCTAAACGTGCATTGATCGGTGTAACTGCACCTGTTAATGTAAAAAGTGTAGGTTTTGGTGAAGCAATAGTATTAGCTTTTTCTACCGTGATAAATATTATATATCAGATGTATAGTGGACTTGTGGGCATGATAACAGGTAGTGTGAGTGCAGAGTTATCTGGGCCAGTGGGTGTAGCTCAAATGACTAGTCAAGCTGCACATTTAGGTTTAGTTCCATTATTACAATTTGCTGCATTATTGAGTTTGAACTTAGGTGTAATAAATTTATTGCCAATTCCTGCATTAGATGGTGGTCATTTCGTAGTTTTATTGGTAGAAGCAATTCGTGGCAAAGCTATTGAAGCTAAATATGTGAGAGTAGTGCAAATGGCAGGTATAATTTTATTATTATCCTTGATGTTTTTTGCTACAGCTCAAGATGTTGGTCGTTTATTTGGTTAAGAGTTAATAAATACAACATAAAAAGGTGTTGGATGTAATGATAAAAAGAAAAATGACACGACAAATCAGTATAGGTAATGTAAAAATTGGTGGCGGTGCACCGATTTCTGTACAATCTATGACTAATACTAAGACAACAGATACAAATGCTACGGTAGCACAGATTAAAGCATTAGTATCTGCTGGTTGTGATATTGTTCGTGTAGCTGTGCCTGATATGTCCGCAGCTGAAAATATTTACAATATTAAAAATCAAGTCGATGTGCCTTTAGTTGCAGATATTCATTTTGATTATCGTTTAGCTTTAAAAGCTATAGAACAAGGTATAGATGCACTTCGCATTAATCCTGGCAATATCGGCGATGAAGAGCGTGTAAAGGCAGTAGTCGAAGCTGCAAAAACAAGAAATATTCCTATACGCATAGGTGTTAATGCAGGCTCACTTGATAAAAAATTGTTGGCAAAATATGGTAAAGTAACAGCAGAAGCGTTAGTTGAAAGTGCTTTAGAGCATATAAGAATTCTAGAAAAATTAAATTTCTATGATATTAAAATTTCACTAAAAGCACATGATGTACCATTGACGCTAGATGCTTATCGTTTGATGAGTGAAACAGTGGATTATCCACTTCATTTAGGCATAACAGAAGCAGGCACTGTAAATACAGGAATTATTAAATCTGCTGTAGGTATAGGTGCTTTACTTGCTGAAGGCATCGGCGACACATTCCGCATTTCTTTGACTGGTGATCCTGTAAATGAAGTGAAAGTAGCAAATGAAATTTTAAAAGCATTAGGTCTTAAAGAATATGGACCTACACTTATTTCATGTCCTACTTGTGGTCGTTGTAATATTGATTTACCAAGTATTGCTGAAAAAGTAGAACAAAGATTGTCAGGAATAACAAAACCAATTAAAGTCGCTGTTATGGGGTGTGTTGTAAATGGCCCAGGTGAAGCTCGTGATGCTGATATTGGTATCGCTGGCGGAAAAGGTGAAGGATTAGTTTTCCGTAAAGGTGAAATTATAAATAAAGTACCTGAAGATAAATTAGTAGATGCTTTATTTGAAGAACTAGATAAGTTAATAAAATAAGAAGAAAGCTGTAATAAGATTTTTGTTTTTGATTTTATTACAGCTTTTTTAGTGGCAAAGAAGATAATGAACATTTTTATTTTAGCTAAAGTATGATAGAATATATAAGTTAATTAATATTGAAAAGGGTTTTTCCCATATATTTTAGGAGGAATTTATAGTGCGTACATCTAAACTTTATGCACCTACATTGCGTCAGACTCCAGCAGAAGCTGAAGTGCCTAGTCATCAGTTAATGCTTAGAGCTGGTTTTATTCGTAAAGTAGCAGGCGGGGTTTATACATATTTACCACTTGCTTGGCGTACTTTACGCAAAATAGAACAAATTATTCGTGAAGAAATGGAAGCTAAAGATGGACAAGAATTAGCACTTCCTATTTTACAACCATCTGAACTTTGGAAAGAAACTGGTCGTTGGGAAGTTTTTGGCGAAGAAATGTTCCGTTTGGTAGATAGACATAATCGTGAATTTTGTCTTGGCCCAACACATGAAGAAATTATTACAGATTTAGTACGTAATGAAGTACGTTCTTATAAACAATTACCATTATTGTTATATCAAATTCAAAATAAATATCGCGATGAAATTCGTCCTCGTTTTGGTCTTATGCGTGGACGTGAATTTATCATGAAAGATGGTTATTCTTTTGATAAAGATGAAACAGGTCTTGATAAATCTTATCAAGATATGTATGATGCTTATACAAAGATTTTCTCTCGTTGCGGTCTTACTTTCCGTCCTGTAGAAGCTGACGGCGGTGCTATTGGTAATGCTACAACACATGAATTCACTGTATTAGCTGAAACTGGTGAATCTGATATCGTTTACTGTGAAAAATGTGATTATGCAGCAAACGCTGAAAAATCCGAATTAAAACCAATTATTGCACCAGTTGAAGAAGAATTACCACTTGAAAAAGTAAATACTCCTGGTACAAAAACTATTGAAGCTGTAGCTGAATTTTTAAATATGCCACTTGAAAAAAATATTAAAGCTGTTATTTTCCAAAATGAAAAAGACCAAGTTATCTGTGCATTTGTTCGTGGTGACCATGAAGTAAATGATGTAAAATTACAAAATGTAACAGGTGCAATTGCTTTAAAAATGGCAGAAGAGTCTGCTATTCGTGCTATTGGTGGTGTGCCTGGTTTCATGAGCCCAATCGGTCTTAGCAAAGATGCAATCGTGGTTGTTGATGCTACAGTAATGGAAATGCATAATGCTGTTTGCGGTGCAAATGAAGAAGATTGCCATTATAAAAATGCTAATCCAAAACGCGATTTTGGCGATGTAATTGTAGCTGATATTCGTCTTATCGCTGAAGGAGATCCATGTCCTCATTGTGGAGCACCAGTAAAAATGACTCATGGTATTGAAGTAGGACAAGTATTTAAACTTGGTACAAAATACAGTAAAGCACTCGGTGCTACTTTCCTTGATGAAAATGGTAAAGAAAAACCATTGATCATGGGTTGCTATGGTATCGGTGTTAGCCGTACAATGGCAGCTGCTATTGAACAATTCCATGATGATAATGGTATTATTTGGCCTGTAGCTATTGCACCATTTGAAGTAGTTATTGTGCCTATTAATGCTAAAGATGAAGCTCAAATGCAAATTGCTGAAAAACTTTATGCTGATATGAAAAATGCTGGTATAGATGTACTTTTAGATGATAGAAAAGACAGAGCTGGCGTAAAATTCAAAGATGCTGATTTAATTGGTTATCCAGTACGTATTACTGTAAGCCCTAAACTTTTAGATGCTAATGAAGTTGAAATCAAAGTTCGCCGTGATGGTGCTACTTCTAATATAAAAGTTGATGATTGTGCACAAACAGTAAAAGATATGCTTAAAAACTTATAATAAATTTTAGTAGTGATTATATAGAAGTGATTATATTATTTTTATATAATCACTATTTTATTATTAGACTAATATTAATTAAATTATTTGATGAATAGTTAAGATATAAAATTGTTATATTTGAAAGGAATAGAAAATGCTTTTAGAAAATATGATTAAATTTTGTGATGATTTAACACCTATAGAAATGAAAGTAATAAATTATATCTTAAATAATAAAGAAATTGTAAAAGAACAAACTATTCAAGAATTAGCGGATACAGTTTTTGTGTCTAAATCAACTATACATAGATTATGTAAAAAAATAGGTATAGATGGATTTAATAAATTGAAAATACAATTAGTGCAAGATCTTATGATTAAGCAAGAAAATAGTAAAGTTGTAGATGTAAACTATCCATTTAAATATAATGATAGTCAAAAAAGTATTGCATATAAATTAATGAACTTATATGAAACAACAATAAAAGATACTTTTAATTATATTGATCATGTAATCTTAACAAAAGTTACTCATTTATTATTTAATGCTAAAGTTATTGATATATATACGCATGCACATAATTTAAATGCAGCAGAAAATTTTCAAGATAAAATGTTAACGATTGGACGAATTGTCAATTGTCCAAAATCCTTGTATGAACAAAGAATGAGAGTTTTAGCAGCTGATAAAAAACATGTAGCAATTATTATATCTTATTCAGGTAAAGCAACATTTATTCCTAGTATTATAAAAAAATTATATTTAAAGCAAATACCTATTATTTTTATTAGTAAAGCAAATGGTAATATGTATGCTAATTATATAAAATATCAATTATCAATCAGTGATAAGGAGAATTTACGTGATAGAATATCACAATTTTCTTCACATATAGTATTACAATATATTTTAGATGTTTTATTTTCATGTATTTATAATTTAAATAGAGAAAAAAATATAGAGTATATTCATGAATTTATTAATTTTATGGATGATAGAGAAATAGAGTAGGGAAAAAATCCCTACTCTATTTTTTTACCATGTACCTATAGTTGTTTCGCCAGCTTTGGCAATAATATTCGTAGTATATTTTACTTCTGGAATATTATTATTATTTAATATGATAACAATAATATCAGAACATAAATGATTTTTTTCAATATAATTTTTATCAAAGTCAATAAGCTTCTCACCTATATTTACTTTTTGACCTATTTTTACAAGTGGTGTAAAGCCTACACCATTTAAAGTTACAGTATCAATTCCTATATGAATAAGAATATCAATATCATTATCTGTTTTTATGCCTATAGCATGATTTGTTTTTTCCATAAGCATAGTTATAGTACCAGATATAGGGGCTACAACTTCTCCTTTTGTTGGTTGTATAGCATATCCATCTCCAAGAGCTTTTGAAGAAAATGTTTCATCAGGGACATTAGAAAGTGGAATAACTTTACCATCTGAAACAGCTTTTAATTCACCTTTTAAAGCAGATGAATTATCAATATTTTTATCAACAGATTTATTTTTAGCTAAATAAGTAATATATTCTTCTAAATTACTGTGAATAATAGAAACTTGAGGTCCATAAATTATTTGAATGCCGTTACCTTTTTGTATAATTCCAGCAGAACCAGTTTGTTTTAAAAGAGCTTCATTTATTTTTGTATTATCTTTAACAGTCAATCTTAAACGAGTAGCACAGCTATTAATATCTAAAATATTATCTGTTCCACCTAAACCATCGATAATTATAGGAGATAGGTTATCGTTATTAATAACATCTATTTTTGTATTAGTAGATTTTTTCTTATTTAGATAATCTTCTTTTGTATACAATTTATTCTCCGTAGAATCACCTCTACCAGGTGTAGGTAAATTAAATTTTAAAATAACAAATTTAAATACAAAATAATATAAGACAAAATAGCCTACAAAAACAGGTAAAATCATTAACCAATTGGTTTTAGCTTGTCCTTGTAAAACTCCATATAAAATAAAATCAATTAAACCACATGAAAAAGTTGTACCAATACAAATATTAAGCATATGCATTAATACAAAAGAAAAACCAGCTAATACACAATGAAGTACAAAAAGAGCAGGGGCAATAAAAAGAAATGTAAATTCAATAGGTTCTGTAATACCTGTAACAAAAGAAGTTAAAGCTGCAGATATTAGTAAACCACCAACTATTTTTTTGTTTTCAGGTTTTGCACAATGATACATTGCTAATGCAGCTGCGGGAAGTCCTGCCATCATAAAACTATATTTTCCTGTCATGAAACGACAAGCTTCTACACTGAATTGAGTAACATTTGGAGAAGCAAGTTGAGCAAAAAATATATTTTGAGCACCAGCTACAGTAACACCATCAACTACAGCTGTTCCTCCCAATCCTGTTTGCCAAAACGGTATATAAAATACATGATGTAATCCATAAGGTATTAAAATTCTTTCCATAAATCCAAAGATAAAAGTACCAATATATCCACTAGCCATAATAAGATTACTTATAGCAAATATTCCTTGTTGAATAGTTGGCCAAATGAAGAAAAGAGCAACACCTACAAAGATATGAGCAACAACACAAATAATTGGAACAAAACGGATACCAGCAAAATAAGATAAAACCATAGGAAGTTGTTGCTTATAAAATTTATTGTGTAAAAATGCTGTTACAAGCCCAACAACAATACCACCAAATACGCCCATTTGAAGTGTTTCTATACCACACATAGTGGTAATTGCACCTTGTAAAGTATCTGAAGAATAACTTCCATCAGGTAAAATTTGTCCAGAGAGTTTTAAAAGAGCATTTACAGTAGTATTCATCGCTAAAAATGATAATGCAGATGCTAACACAGCAACAGCTTTTTCATTTCTAGCCATACCTAAAGCGACTGCTAATGCAAATATTATAGGTAAATTAGAAAATATAACACTTCCAACTGAAGACATAATAACTAGTACACCATGTAGAAAAGTACCATCGCCTAAAATATTTTCTAAGTTAAAAGTTTTTATAGTATTAGGATTAGTGAATGAAGCACCTATTCCCAATAATATACCAGCAACTGGTAGGACGGACATTGGTAGGAAAAAAGATCTGCCTATCTTTTGCACTACAGAAAATATATTATTGTTCATAAATAAATAACCTCCAATAAGTTAAGTAAATTGATAAATTACAGTAGTTTTAAATTCTTCATTTGGATTAAAAATAGGTTTTTCAAAATTATCTGTATTAATACTATTAGGAAAATACTGTGGTTCAAGACAAAAGCCGCTGTATTTATCGTAAATAGCATTATTTTTTCCTTTTATTTTAGATAAATTGTTACCCGTATAAAATTGTAATCCAATAGAATCAGAGTAAACGTCCATACTGATACCTTCATTAGAATTTCTTGCTTGAGCTATTTTTCTAAGACCGATATGAGGATTATTTAATACAAAATTGTGATCAAAACCATTTGCTATTTTTAATTGACTATAATTTTTAAATATATCATTTTTTATTTTATGAGAATAAGTAAAATCAAATGGTGTTTTTAGAACAGAACGAATTTCTCCAGTAGGTATCGTATATTCATCTACAGGGGTAAAAAAATCAGAATTTATTAATAATTCTGTATTTAATATGTCGCCTGAATCATGACCAGAAAGATTAAAGTAATTGTGATTAGAAATATTAATTAAAGTTGTTTTATCACTAATAGCTCTAATGGAAATAATCAAAGCATTGCTATTTGTTAAAGTATAAGTAACATTAACAGATAAATTTCCCGGGAAATTTTGTTCTTGGTCAGGACTGAAATAAGAAAAGGATATACTATTTTCATCTAAAAAGGTAGTTTTCCACAAAACTTTATGAAAACCATGTTCTTTATCACTGTGTATATTATGGATATCTCTATTTTTTATTAGATTATAAATATGACCATTAATTTCAAATTGAGCATTAGATATCCTATTTATATTTCTTCCTACAATTGCTCCGAATAATGGTGAATTATCAAAATAATCCTCTAAGTTATCATAACCAAGGACAATATCTTTATATTGTCCTTGGAAATTTTTTACAACTAATGAAGTTAATAAAGCACCATAATTAGAAACTTTAATAAACATGCCATTGATATTTTTTATGGTATATAAATAGGCTGATTTATTATGAGGTAAGTTACCAAATAATTCAGTTTTTATAGACATTAAATTTCACCTCAATAACCATTTTCCATTAAATCAACAACTACAGGGTCAGTTAATTTTATTCCTTGTTTTTTTAATTTGCATATAATTTCTTTAAATTGAGGTAAATATTTTTCATGGGCTAAGAGTAATTCATTTAAAACAGCAATACCTTCATTACTATTTTCGATTAAAGGATTGATATTAAATGCTTCTAAAGCAGTTCCATAATCACCTGTTATAGCAGCTTGAATAACACATTCTTCCATAGCTTTCATTAATTGTAACCATCCTTTTTGAGATGGTGACATTTTTCCCCAAGCTAAAGGTTGAGCTCCAGTTGCAGAAATTATAGAAGAAATTTCAACAATAGAACTATCATCTAAACAAGGAATAGCACCATTATTTTGAGTGCTAACTACCATGTGAATTTTTTTGTTATTATAGATAGCATTGATACATTCGCAAGCAGCATCACTATAATATGCACCACCACGTTTAGATAATTGTTCTGGTTTGTGGTCTAATTTAGGATTTTTATATATATCAAATAATTCATGTTCAGTTCTTTTTACTTGTTCTGCACGTGTTCCACCAGCTAAATTAAATTCTTCTAGGCTATGTTGAAGCATTTCTTTTTGCATGTAGTAATATCTATGGTATCCACATGGTAATAAATTCATAGAATGTAATAAATCTAATGGAAATTTAGCTGGATAAATATTAACAGGAGTACCGCCATTTTTTTCATTTATATGTTCTATAAGCTCTGGTGTTAAATCTTTACCATCTTTATCAAATACTTTATGCCAATGAAAATGATTTAAACCAGCAAATCTATAATTTAAATCATTAATGGATTTATTAAGTAACTTAGGTTCTGCAATCATTGAAATAGTAGGTACATTACATAAACCAATACATTTTTTCCAATTGAAATGTTTAATAACAGCTTCTGTAATCATACCACTAGGATTAGTAAAATTAATGAGCCATGCATTAGGGCAAAGTTCTCTCATATCATCTATAATAGATTTTATTACGGGAATAGTTCTAAATGCTTTAAAAATACCACCAGCACCATTGGTTTCTTGACCTAACATGCCATGCAAAGCAGGAATTCTTTCGTCCTTTATACGAGCATCTAATAAACCAACACGAAATTGAGTAGTAACAAAATCAGCATCTTTTAAAGCACTTCTTCTATCTAATGTTGTATAAACTTTTACAGGATATCCAGAAGCATTCCACATACGTTGAGCTAATTTAGCTACTATATCTAATTTTTCTTTTCCAGCTTCAATATCAACAAGCCATATTTCTTTTATAGGTAGTTCTTTATATCTTTTAATAAAACCTTCCATTAATTCAGGAGTATAACTACTACCTCCGCCAATTGTAACAATTTTTAATTGATTATTCATGATGTTCCTCCTAAAATATTGAAATCTTGAACATATTATATTTTAAGTTATTTTATTAAACAATAATTTGGGAATTTTTAGAAAAATTTTTCCTAATAAAGTTAAAATATATTTTTATTTTTGACACTTTTTGACACTTTTTATATAAAAAGCACCTTAAAAGTCATTGATTTAGCTTTTAAGGTGCTTTTATTATTTTTGAATTAATTCAATTAAATAATTATTTATTTCTTGCCAAAGATTAGGATTTGCATCCAAAACTTTGCGTAATCGTTGAGGATATTTGCCATTTTTTTGATAAATTTCAATGATAAATTTTATAGCATAAATTAATTGTTCTTTATTTAAAGCAATATCAATATGTTGACCATAGACAGGGCTATTTCCTAATAATCCACCGATATATAATTCAAATTTATGTGGATTTTTAAATGATGGCATTATACCGATGTCTTGAGATTTGGCTTTGCCAAGACTGTTGATACAGCCAAAGACACCTATTTTTAATTTTTTAGGAACGGTTTGACCATAAAATAAATTATCTAATTCTGTTGCTAAAGCGTGTACATCGTATAGACCTTTAGTGCAAGTAGTGCCTTTACAGCTGATTACAGCTCTAACTGTAGTCCCTGTACCACCTAGACGAAGATTATTTATTTTTATTTTTTCTAAAGCGATTTCTAAATTATCTGGGGAAATTTGTTCAATTTCTATAGTTCCTCTAGATGTAGCAGTGATTTTGCCATTGCCATACGTTGAAGCAATTTGAGCGATAGCTATTAATTCTTCTGCTGAAAATTCACCACAATTACCTATAATTCTAATCGTATAGAAATTATTTTTTTGATGGATTACACCTGATACCATTTTATTCTCCTTTACATTTATATATTTACATACTGTTTAATGTTTACCAATATTTACCCATTCGACAGCTTTGGAGTATTTTTCAAGTTCAGGAATGCTAAGTTCAATAGCACTATTTCTACTGCCACAAGCAGGATATACTTTGTCAAAACGTTTTAAGGATTCATCAAGGTATACTTTTATGCCATCATTAGGAGCAAATGGACAAACACCACCAACAGGAAAACCAGTCATAGGTTCAACTTCATCGGCTTTAAGCATAGTAGCTTTTTTATGGAATTTTTCTTTAAATTTATGATTGTCAATTCGCATATCTCCAGCCATGACTACGAGAATAGCTTTATCATTTAATTTAAAAGACATTGTTTTGGCAATATGAGCTTCTTGGCAATTTAAAGCCTTGGCAGCTTCACTAACTGTAGCACTAGAAACAGGAAATTCCATAATTTTATCTTCCATATGAAATTGTTTAAAATATGATTTTACTTTTTCAATAGACAAGAAAAACAGCTCCTTTAAAAATAAAAGCCACCAACAAAAAGTTAGTGGCTTTATTTTATGATATATTATTTTGCTTCGATTGCAGCATTTAAATCTTCGATGAGTTTGTCGATATCGATGCCATGAGCACCTGCACCTTGTTCGATGTTTTCGAAGTGAGCAGCAGCACAACCAAGGCAACCCATACCAGCGTTTACAAATACTTCTACAGTTTCAGGATATTGGCTAACAACTTCCATAATACCCATTTCTTTAGTTATAGTCATGAAAAATATCTCCTTTATCTATATTTTATAGTGAAATTTGATAATTAATTTTATTCACATGGGAATTATATCATATTTTTTTTAGTTTTGGTATAAGTAAATGATAATTTTATAAATAATCATAGAAAAATGATATGAATATAATACTTATTTATGATTGAATAATCTTTATTAAAAATAACGAAATATAATATTTTAGATTTTATAAGTATATTTTGTAAATGTTATTTTAAATGATTGTAAATAATTGATAAATTTTTTAGATAGCAGTACAATAAGACATTATGAAAAATAAAAAACGAGTTATGGGGATAGAGAGGGAGATTTTATGGATTTTGTAGCTTTTTGTTTGGGCAATATTAATATTTATTGGTATGGCTTGATAATCGTATGTTCATTGTTGATAGGTTTGGTGATAAGTAAAATTTTATTTAAAATATACGGTGAAAATTTCAGCCCTATGTGGGATTTATTAGTTTGGATGATACCAGCAGGATTAATAGGTGCTAGGATTTTTTTTGTAATTATGCACATAGATGTTTATGCGTCAAATTTAATTCAAATATTTTGCATTTGGCAAGGTGGGTTATCTATATATGGTGCTTTATTTGGTTTTTTGATGACAAGTATAGTTTTTTTGCATAAATATGATTATAATTTATGGTTGTGGTTTGATTTGATGATGCCAGCATTATTATTCGGTTTGACTGTTTTACAGTTAGCCAATTTCATGATGCAGTTTTCACTTGGCACACCACTGGGATTAGATATTCCAAATGATCATAGTTTGGCAGAATATGTAGAATATAGATATCGTCCAACAGGTTTTGAAGCATATCAATATTTTCAACCTGTAGCATTATATCAAGCTTTTGCTTATAGTATAGTATTTATAATATCTATTTTAGTTTTACTCTTTAATAGAAAGTATAAGTTTTTGGCTGAAGGAACTACTTTTTTATTTAGTATAATGTTAATGGCTATAATTAGATTTTGTATTGGTTTTATGTATTTTAGTGTGAATAAAGATATGTTATTATATCCTATGCAATGGATAGCTTTAACTGTTATGATAATGACAGTATTGGTGTATATAGCTAAACGTTTTCAACATAATTAAATTTTTACTTATTATAGAAATATAAAAATTAAAAATGAAAGTGGGAAGATGAGTGTGTTTAAACAGAAAAAATATGCAAAATTAATATTACTTATTATGTTAATTTGTTTGCCATTGATTTTATCTAGTCCGAAAGTAATGCCTGTATCCGCAGCAGAAAATGAAGAAGATATACCGATTACAATATTAAATTATCATAAGATAGATAATATGAATATTGCTTTATCCGTACTGCCAGAAGATTTTGATCGACAAATGGCTTATTTAAAAGAAAATGGTTATAATACAATAAATACAGATCAATTGTATGATCATATGGTAAATGGAGCAGAACTGCCTGAAAATCCAATTTTAATCACTTTTGATGATGGTTATGAAGATAATTACCAAAATGCATATCCTATTTTGAAAAAATATGGTTTTACAGGTACTATTTTTGTAATTACAGATTTTGTTAGCAATCAACCTAATTATTTAACATGGGAGCAGATAAAAGAAATGAAGGCAAATGGTATGGATTTTCAATCGCATACTGCTAGCCATAAATCTATGACAGAACTCACTGAAGATCAATTAAAAGAAGAGCTTACAAAATCTAAGCAAACATTAGATGCTCAATTAAATCAAGATACTAAATTTATGGCTTATCCTACAGGAACATATAATTTATATATCGCTAAATTGGTTAATGAAGCAGGATATAAAGGGGCATTTACTATTAAATATGGTAATGTAGATAGAGCAAGTAATATTTATGCTTTAGAAAGAGTACCTATTTTCCATACAGAAAATACATTTTTATCTTTCTATGAAAGAATGCACTATATACCAGTATTTGAACGTTTAGGTTGGTATAAGAGCTAAATTTAATTTTCTATTGAAATAAATTTTGATGACTGTTAAAATTATATTTACGTAAATAATTTTATAAAAGACGCGAGGTGTTTCGTTGGTGGAATTTGAACATATTAGTGTTCTACCAGAGGAAGTAATAAAGGGGCTTGCTATAAAGCCTGATGGTGTATATGTAGATTGCACTTTGGGCGGAGCAGGTCATTCATCGAGAATTGCTACGCAGTTAAATGAAAATGGGCATTTAATCGGCATAGATCAAGATGAAGATGCGATTAAAGTCGCAACTGAAAGATTAAAGCAATATAAATGTAAAATAGATATTGTGCATAGCAATTTTAAAGATTTAGAAACTGTACTAAAGAATTTAAATATAGAATATATTGATGGAATTTTATTTGATTTAGGTGTTTCATCATATCAGCTAGATGAAGCCGATAGAGGTTTTTCCTATATGCAAGATGCTCCACTTGATATGCGTATGGATAAGGCACAAGATTTTTCTGCATATGATGTGGTCAATGAATATGATGAAGAAAAATTAAATGATATTTTTAAAACATATGGTGAAGAACGCTGGAGCAAGCGTATAGCAGAATTTATTGTAAAATATCGCCAGGAAAAGAAGATAGAGACTACAGGCGAATTAGTGGATATCATTCGCCGTGCTATACCAGCAGCTGTGCGAAAAAAAGCAACAGGTCATCCAGCAAAACGTATTTTTCAGGCTATTCGTATTGAAGTAAATAATGAATTAGGAATTTTAGAAAATACTTTTAAAGTAGCAGTAAAACATTTAAATAAAGGTGGAAGAATTGCAGTAATAACATTTCATTCATTAGAAGATCGTATTACTAAGAATGTATTTAAAGAACTGTCCCGTGGTTGTATTTGTCCACCACATTTACCAATTTGTGTATGTAATCATAAGCCTGAGATAAAGCTTTGTAGTAAAGCTATAAAACCATCAAAACATGAGATGGATGATAATTCACGATCTAAAAGTGCAAAGTTGAGAGTAGCAGAGAAGTTATAATCTTAGGAGGATTTTATTATGTTAGCGCAACGCAAAATTGTTTATGAAGAAAATCAAGAGAGATATAAACAAATGAAAGTAAAAAAATCAGTGAAATCAAGACAGGAAAAAGACGCAGATTTAAATAATGCGTTGCGTTCAAGATGTATTATTTTATTTGTAATAGTAGTGGCAATGGCAGGATTCTTTATTTTACGCAGTGGAGTAGCTGCCAGCGATGCCTATCATTTAAATCAATTAAAAAATCAATCTACAAAATTAGAAGCAGAGAATTCTCGTCTTCATTTAGAAATAGCACATCTAAAATCTCCAGAAAGAATACAATCTATTGCTACAAATGAATTAGGAATGATACTACCAGATAAATTTTTCTTTTCAACTAAAAAATAAATTATTAATTGAGCCATAAATTTCTTAAATAAATTTTAAATTTAGGATTTTATGGCTTAATTTTTTGTAGTATACATATATAAATAAGTGAGCTATAATATAGTTTGATTTTAGATTGCTAAAAGATACAAAAAGCAAATTCAGGAGGGTTTATAATGACCATTGAACAACTAGTGTCAGTATTAAATGATGTAGAAATAAAAGGAGATGTGAACAAAGAAATTGAGTTTATCACTCATGATTCACGTCGTGTGAGAAAAAATACTTTATTCGTATGTATCTGTGGTACTAGGGTAGATGGTAATAAATTTATTCCTCAAGCTGTAGAAGCTGGAGCTTGTGCGATTATGACTGAAAAAGATGTAGAAGTACCTACAGGTGTTACAGTTATAAAAGTACCAAATCTTCGTGAAGCAATGGAACTTGCTGTACCATATTTTTATGACTATCCAGGCAAAAAAATGCGTATGATTGGTGTTACAGGAACAAATGGTAAAACAAGTAGTACATATATGCTTCGCGATATTTTGCGTAAAGCAGGATATAAAGTGGGCGTCATTGGCACAATTAAAATCATGATTGAAGATGAAGAGATGCCAATTCACAATACAACACCAGATGTGATTGACCTTCAAGAAATTTTAGATAAGATGTATAAACAAAATATTGATTATGTAGTTATGGAAGTATCCTCACATGCTCTTGATATGAATCGTGTTGCAGGTTGTGAATATGATACAGCAATGTTTACAAATTTAACACAAGACCATTTAGATTATCATAAAACTATGGAAAATTATGCCCTAGCTAAGGCAAAATTATTTGATAGTTTATCTGCACCAAATTTAGTAAAAACTAATAAAAATGCCGTAATTAATTTAGATGATGAACTTGGCAGTAAAACAATGATTGAGCATACAAAATGCAATTTAATAACTTATGGCATTAAAAATGATGCAACTTTAAAAGCTGAAAATGTAGAAATTAAGGCATCTGGAGCGTCTTTTGATGTAAAATATAAAGGCGAAAAAGTTCATTTTGATTTAAAAGTTACAGGTATGTTCAATGTTTATAATATATTAGGCGTAATTGGCGTTGCTTTAGCTGAAAAAATTTCTTTTGATATAATCAAAGAAACTCTTGAAAACTTTGAAGCTGTAGCAGGACGTTTTGAACTTGTACGTCAAGGTCAAGATTTCAGCGTAATAGTCGATTATGCTCATACTCCAGATGGTTTAGAAAACGTTTTAAAAACAGCACGTGAAATCGCTAAAAAACGTTTGATCGTAGTATTTGGCTGTGGCGGTGACCGCGATAGAACAAAACGTCCTATTATGGGCCGTATTGCAGCACAGCTTGCAGATGTGGTAATTGCAACTTCTGATAATCCAAGAACAGAAGATCCAGAATTTATTTTATCTGAAGTAGAAGCAGGTGTACTTCCTGCACTTCATGGCAATTTCCATGAAAAAATTACAGATAGAAGAACTGCTATTTTCAGAGCTATTGAACTTGCACAAAAAGATGATATTGTGCTTATAGCTGGTAAAGGTCATGAAAATTATCAGATTTTAAAAACAGGAACTATCCATTTTGATGATAAAGAAGTAGCTATTGAAGCAATTAGGGGGAAGATTAATGGCTAATTATCAATTTTCTTTGACGCAAGTAATGCAGGCAACTAATGCTGTTTTGAAAAAAGTAACTTCAGCTTCGGTTTTTGGTGGTGTAACAACAGATACTAGAAAAATTGAAGAAGGAATGTTATTTATCGCCCTTAAAGGTGAAAATTTTGACGGGCATGATTTTATTGCTGATGCTGCCAAAAAAGGAGCAATTGGAGCTATAGTAAATAAAGATTATGATATTTCTTTGCTTGAAGATGTTGATATAGATATTTTGGCCGTAGATGATACATTAAAAGCCTATCAAGATTTAGCTCATTTTTGGCGTAATAAATTCAATATCCCTGTAATAGCTATAACTGGTTCAAATGGTAAAACTACAACTAAAGATTTAACAGCTGCTGTATTATCAGGAAAATATAATGTATTGAAAACACAAGCTAATTTTAATAATGAAATCGGTCTTCCAATGACTTTATTACAATTAGATGGAAGTTATGATGTAGCTGTTGTAGAAATGGGTATGCGAGGATTAGGTCAAATAAAAGAATTGACAGATATTGCTAAACCTACAATGGGTGTAATTACTAATGTCGGTGAAACACATATGGAACTTTTAGGATCCATGGAGAATATAGCGAAAGCTAAAGGTGAGATGGCACAGGCAATAGAAATTGATGGGAAAGTTATTTTAAATGCTGATGATGAATTTGTTGCTAAAATGAATAGATTAACAAGAGCACATGCAATTTATTTTGGCATTAATCATGCAGGTGATATCAAGGCTTTTGATATTAAGACTGTAGATGATGGTAAAACGGAATTTGATGCGATTGTTGGCGATAAAATAGCACATTTCACTTTAAATATGATAGGTATACACAATGTATATAACTGTTTAGCAGCTTTGGCTGTAGGATATGCTTGCGGCCTTACTGTTGAAGAGATGCAAAAAGGTTTAGATACTTTTAAACCTACAGCTATGCGTTTTGAATATAAAAGATTAGGTCAATATAATTTGATAAATGATGCATATAATGCAAGTCCAATGTCTACAAAAGCAGCTTTAGAAAATTTAACTAAAGTGGCTAAAAAACGTAAAATCTTAGTAATGGGTGATATGTTTGAATTAGGTAGTGTAGAACAAAAAGCTCATGAAGATATTGGTTTATTGGCAGGTAAATTAGGTGTAGATATTGTCATAACTCGAGGAGAATTGACAAAATTTACGGCTCAAGCTGCTAAAAAAGCAGGTGTAGCAAAAGTTTTTGAATGTGCAAGTCATGAAGAAGCAGTGCAAGTATTGAAAAGAGAATTGCAAGCAGAAGATACTGTTTTGTTTAAAGGTTCCCATGGTATGCATATGGAAAAAATAATTGAATTATTGGAGAAAGAATATAAATGATAGAAGCATTTAATTTAAATATGATTTGGGCAGCAATAGCTGCTGCCCTTGTAGTTTTAGCAGTAGGACCATTTTTAATTCCAGAACTACATAAATTAAAATTTGGTCAAAGCATTCGTGAAGAAGGGCCAAAGAGTCATCAAGCTAAATCAGGAACACCAACAATGGGTGGTATTATGATCATTGGTGGTATTACTATTGCAACTTTAATTTTTGCAGATTTTACTATAGAAGTAGCATTAGCTTTATTTGTGATGTTAGGTCATTTTGTTTTAGGATTTTTAGATGATTATATAAAAGTTGTTTTAAAACGCAATCTGGGATTAAAAGCTAAACAAAAATTATTAGGACAATTTATTATTGCAATTATTGTAACTTATATTGGTATAAATTATACTGGTCTTACACAAGATGTTTGGATACCATTTGTTGGACAGACTTATGATATTGGTTGGTTTTATTATGTATTGGTAATAGGTGTACTTGTCGGCACAACAAATGCTGTAAATTTAACAGATGGATTAGATGGTTTAGCATCAGGTGCAATGGCAGTAGCTTCTTTAGGTTTTGCAGCTGTTTGTTTATATTTTAATAAAACTGATTTAGCTATTTATAGTTTTGCTTGTTTTGGAGCATGTGTAGCCTTTTTGAAATTTAATTATCATCCGGCAAAAGTATTCATGGGGGATACTGGTTCTCTTGCTTTAGGTGGTGTTTTAGCTGGCCTTGGTATTTTAACTAAAACAGAATTATTATTGATTATTTTAGGCGGGTTATTTGTAATCGAAACTTTGTCTGTAATTATTCAGGTAACATCATTTAAAACTACAGGAAAACGTGTATTTTTAATGAGTCCAATTCATCATCATTTTGAATTAAAAGGTTGGTCAGAAACTCGTGTAGTTACAACTTTTTGGTTTGCTGAATTTGTATTTTGTATTTTGGCTTTATTGACTTTACATTATAGCTAATAGTCGTTAATATTTTAAATAAGGCTGAGGTTTTTTCGTTTATTTTTTTATCCTCAAAGAAATAAATATAAAGATTTTAGGAGGTTTTTTTAATGGATTTAAGCAATAAGAAAGTTATTGTAATCGGTGCGGGAATTAGTGGCTTTGCAGCGGCAAAACTCGCTAAGAAACTAGGAGCAGATGTCATTTTAAGTGATGCGAATGAAAAACTAGGTGAAAAGCACGATCTAACTGAACTTACTGCTTTAGACATAAAAGTAGTTTTAGGAAAACAAACAGAAGCTTTATTTGAAGGTACAGATTTAGTGATTATTTCTCCAGCTGTACCAAGACATTTACCACTTTTTGAAAAAGTTGCTGAAAAAGTAAAAATCATTAGCGAAGTAGAATTTGCTTATAAATTAGCTAAAGCTCCAATATTTGCTGTTACAGGAACTAATGGTAAAACAACAACAACTATGCTTTTAGGTGAATTGATGAAGACCATTTACGGTGAAGATAAAGTGGGTGTGGGTGGTAATATCGGTACACCACTTTGTGAAGAATGTTATCGTATTGGTGAAGATGGTTGTGTAGTGGCTGAAATATCAAGTTATCAGATGGAAGCTTCTAGTGAATTTGCTACAAAAGGTGCGGCTATATTAAATGTAACTCCTGATCATTTGGCTCGTCATAAAACAATGGAAGTTTATCAGGCAGAAAAAGAAAAAGTATTTGCTCATCATACAAAAGAAAATTTTTTAGTTTTAAATTATGATGATGAACGTACTCGTGATATGGCAAATAGAGCTAAAAGCACTATTTGTTTTTTCAGTAGTTCCCAAGAATTAGAAGAAGGTGCTTTCGTCAAAGATAATCAACTTGTTATTCGTTGGAAAGGTATAATGCATATTATTTGTAATGTAGATGATATGCAGATAAAAGGCAGTCATAATATAGAAAATGCTTTAGCGGCATTGAGCTTAGCCTTTTTGGCAGGTGGCGATACGATAAAAATGGCAAAAGCATTAAAAGCTTTTGCACCAGTGGAACATCGCATTGAACCTGTTAAAACTATTGATGGAGTAACATATTATAATGACTCTAAAGCAACAAATCCAGAAGCTGCCAACAAAGCAATTGCTACTTTTCCACATATAATCTTAATCGCTGGTGGTGATGATAAAAATACTCCACTTGATGAATTTTATGCTTTAGTAAATGAACGCGTAGATAATCTGATTTTAGTTGGCGATGCTACAAAACGTTTTAAAGAAGAAGCTTTAAAACATGATTATCCAGAAGATAAAATTTATGAAGCAGGATATTCTATGCAAGAAGCAGTAAATTATGCTCATAAAATAGCCAAAGCTCCGCAGGTAGTGTTATTATCACCAGCATGTGCAAGTTTTGATATGTATGAAGGTTATGAAGCTCGTGGCCGTGATTTTAAACGTATAGTTAATGAATTAGAATAATTTTAAATAGAGAAAGTGAGAAAAAGTATGAGGATAATTGTATCTGGCGGTGGTACAGGAGGACATATTTATCCAGCGATTACACTGATAAATAATATAAAAAAAATAGTACCAAATGCAGAATTTCTCTATGTAGGCACAAAAAAAGGATTGGAAGCAGATATTATACCACGTGAACAAATTCCTTTTGTTACCTTAGATATAAGTGGTTTTGAACGTCATTTAACTATGAAAAATTTTGTAGTAGCAGGTAAAGCGTTTAAAGCTGTGGTAAAAGCTAGAAATATAGTTAAAAATTTTAAACCAGATGTAGCTATTGGTACAGGTGGATATGTATGTGGCCCTATTTTGATGGCTGCAAGTTTGATGGGAATACCAGCATTGATACAAGAGCAAAATGCTATTCCAGGTGTTACTAATAAAATTTTAGCAAGATTTGTAGATAAGATAGCAGTAGGATATAAACGTGCAATGAGTTATTTTCCTGAAAATAAGGTAGTATTCACAGGTAATCCTATTCGTGACGATATTTTATTGAGTACAAGAAATGAAGGCTTAATGGAATTTTCTTTGGATACAAATAGAAAAACTATTTTAGTATCTGGTGGCAGTCGTGGAGCTCATAGTATTAATAAAGCTATGCTTGAAGTTCATAAACATTTTGCTAATAATTATCGTGTGCAGATTATGCATGTTACAGGTAAAAATGAGTATGATTTTGTAAAAAATGGCTTAGCTGATTTAGGTGTTAATTTAGATAAAGTAGATAATATTGCCGTTTATCCATATTTATATGATATGCCAAAGGCATTGGCAGCCACAGATATAGCTGTTTTTAGAGCTGGTGCTACAAGTTTAGCAGAGCTTACAGCAAGAGGTGTACCGGCAGTATTGGTACCATATCCATTTGCAGCAGAAAATCATCAAGAATATAATGCCCGTGAATTAGAAAAAAATGGGGCAGCTAAAGTTATTTTAAATCGTGAGCTTACAGGTGAAAAATTAATCAATGTATTAGAAGAAATGCTTGCTAGTGAAAATCGTTTACAGGAAATGGTAGAAGCTAGCCGTAATATGGGAAAACCTAGTGCAGCTTTAGCTATTGCTGAAATGGTGGTAGAATTAGCTAAGAAACCTAAATATTAATTTTGAGAGGTGTACTTGAAAAGTGCTTGAAGGTATAAAAAAATTACATTTTGTCGGCATTGGCGGTGTAGGTATGAGTGCCATTGCTGAAGTGATGTTAGATAAAGGATATGAAATATCTGGTTCTGATTTGAGTGAATCAGCTGTAGTAAAACATTTACAGGCAAAAGGTGCTACAATTTATAAAGGTCATAATGCTTTAAATGTAGAAGGTAAAGAAGCCTTGGTTTTATCTTCTGCTATACATCAAGATAATCCTGAACTTGTAGCTGCAAAAGCTAAGGGCTTAAAATTATTTCATCGTTCCGATATTTTAGCTTATTTATTAAATGATGCTAAAGGAATTGCAGTAGCAGGTGCTCATGGAAAGACAACTACATCTTCTATGATCAGTGTAGTTTTAGAGCATGCAAAAGTTGATCCTACAATTTTAATTGGCGGTTTTGTAGATTATTTAAAAGGCAATGCAAAACTTGGTAAATCTGATTATTTAGTAGCTGAAGCTGATGAAAGTGATGGTTCTTTCTTAAAATTCTATCCTAAAATTGCAGTTGTTACTAATATTGAAGATGACCATATGGATCATTACGGTTCTATGGAAAATATCATTAAAGCATTTATCCAATTTGTACAGAACTTGGATAAAGAAACAGGTCTTGCTGTATTGTGCTTTGATAATGAAAATATCAGAAATATAGCAGATAAAGTGGATAGAAAATATATTTCTTATGCTTTAGATCATGATGCTGATTATATGGCAAAAGATATTAAAGTAGATGGTCCACATACAAGCTTTACTGTTATTTACAAAGGTGAAGTATTAGGAGATGTAGCTCTTAATATTCCAGGTAGACATAATGTATTAAATGCATTAGCTACAATTGCTGTATGTCGTGAAATGGGATTGAGTATAGAGGAAATAGCAGAAGGATTTAAAGTATTTTCTGGTACAAAACGCCGTTTCCAAACTAAATTTAGAAATGAAAATATATGGATTGTAGATGATTATGCACATCATCCAACTGAAATTCAAACAACTATAAAAGCTGCTAAACAGACAAATCCAAAACGTTTAATTGTAGCTTTCCAGCCACATCGTTATAGTAGAACACAATTATTACAAAAAGAATTTGGCTCTTGTTTTGTAGGAGCTGATGTATTAGTTTTAACTGATATTTATGCAGCAAGTGAAGATCCTATCGAAGGTATTTCAGGTAAAACTATTGTAGATGAAGTTAAAAGACAGACAGGTGTAGACGCTGTTTACATTGAAAAATTAGATGATATTGCACCATGGCTTGAAAAAAATATTCAAGCTGGAGATTTAATTATTACTATGGGTGCAGGTAATATCTATACTGTTGGTGAAAAATTAGCTCAAAATTTATAATTGAGAGGAATAGAAGATGAATTTTAAAAAGATTGTTGTATTGATGGGTGGACCATCTAGTGAAGCTGAAATTTCTAGATTGACTGGTACCGCTATTTTGAATGCTTTGCAAGAAAAAGGTTATAATGCAGTAGGTATGGAATTTGTGCCTAAAACTTTAGTGGAAGATATCAAAGAAAGTGGCTGTGATATTGTATTTAATGCTGTTCATGGTAAATATGGTGAAGATGGCAGAATTGCAGCAGTGCTTGAAATGATTGATATGCCATATACAAGTTGCAGTGTTTTATCTAGTGCGATAACAATGGATAAAGTAGCTAGTAAACATCTTTTCCGTTCAACAGGAATTTCTACACCAAATTGTCTTATTTATCGCAAAACAGATACTGATAGAAATTTAGTAGAAGAAATTGCTAGTAAATTCTCTATGCCAGTTGTTGTAAAAGCAGCTTCTCAAGGTTCTAGTATTGGGGTAGAAATTGTAGAGAAAAAAGAAGATTTACAAAAAGCAATTGATGCATGCTTTGAATATGATGATGCTATTTTAGTTGAAGAATTCATCAAAGGTAGAGAATTATCTATTCCTGTTTATGGAAATAAAAAAAAGAAAGCTTTACCAATTATTGAAATAACTACTAATTCTGGTAGATATGATTATAAGAGTAAATATACAAAAGGTGAATCTTTCCATATTATTCCAGCACCTCTTAGTGATGAATTAACAGCTAAAATTCAAAAATTATGTATAGATGCATGTACAGTAGCCGATTGCCGTGGAGTTGTACGTGTGGATGTTATGCTAAGTGAAGATGATGTTCCATATGTATTGGAAATAAATTCTGTACCAGGTATGACACAGACATCTTTAGTTCCAGATGCAGCGAAACACGTAGGTATTTCTTTTGGCGAATTATGTGAAATGATTTTACAGATGGCTATAGAAGAAAAATAAGGAATAATTTATGGTAAAAAAACAAGTTAAATCAAAAAGTTTAATTGCCAAGAAAAATTTAAAAAGAGGCCTTATTGGCCTCTTTGCTATACTAGCAATTATTTTTATAATTAATTCACCTATTTTAAAGATAGGCTATGTAAAAGTTATTGGAAATACATATTTACCTCGAGAAGATGTATTAAAAATAGCTAGAATAAGAGAGCCTTTAAATATTTTTTCTGTACAAACAGATGTTATTCAAAATTATTTGCAAAGTGATTTGCGTATAGATACTGCTAAAGTTTGGAGAGATTTTCCTAATTGTTTAAATATCGAAATTGTAGAAAGAACACCGCTCGCAGTTGTTAGTTGTAATTATGGTTATGTTGATTTAGACAAGAATAGCATGATCATAGACACATATAAAGATCCTAAAAAAATACAAAAGCCTGTTATTATAGGTGTTTTTTTAGAAGATGTTTATACTGGTGATAAGGTAGAAAATGAAGCCATAAACAAAGTTTTAGATTATTTAGGATATTTGAAGCCAGAATTATTACAACAGATTATGCAGATAAATATTGCCAATGTGGATAATATTGAAGCATATACAATGAATGGTACAAAAATTATTTTGGGAAAAATAGAAAATCCAGAAGAACTAGCAAATAAAACAAATGAATTTTTTAATGATATGAAAGTAACAAATATTCCAATTGAATATATAGATTTTAGTTATTCTCGACCGGTTTTAAAGATAAAACAATGAGGCTAAATAATGATTAAGTATACAAAATTTTATTCGATAATTTTGATATGCTTTTTATTGGGTTTTATGGTGTCTATTGAATTAAAGACGTCTCAAGATAATTTAAAAACATCTACTCAATATCAAAGAATAGAAAAATTATCTGATATGTTATTGCGTACAGAACAAGAACGTGATGAATTAAAAGTAGAAGTTGTAAGATTAAAAGAAGATAATAATGTGCATAATGAGTTTCCACAAAAAGTCAATTTTTTAGCAGGAACTACCGCTGTTAAAGGTCCTGGAGTGGTGTTATCCATAGAGGATAGTAAAAAAAATATATCAAGTACGGATAATACTAATCTATATATAATTCATGATGAAGATGTTTTGAAAGTAATTAATGAATTGAGAGCTGCTGGAGCTGAAGCAATATCATTAAATGATCAAAGACTGATTTCGACTTCAGAGATACGCTGTGCAGGGCCGACTATTTCAGTGAATAACACTAGAGTAGCAGCTCCATTTGTGATAAAAGCCATAGGAAATGCAAAAAGCATGGAAGATGCTATAAATATGCGTGGTGGCGTAGCGGAGAGTTTGAGTGTATGGGGAATAAAAATAGATATAAAAAAGGATAATAATATAGTTATTCCTGCATATAAAGGTGCTACAGAATTTAAATATGTGACATCTATATCCCCATGAGAAGGTTTTAGGAGATTTTTATGAAATATATAGTTATCTTATGTATAATAGCAGGTTTATTAGGGGGTATTATAGGTCATATGATGCCGATAATTATACCTGTAGAATATAATAAATTATTTTCTGTAGCTATATTGGCTGGTATAGAATCTGTATGCAATGCATTTCGTTCAATAATTAAAGAAAAATTTAATAGTAAAATTTTTGTTATGAATTTTTTTGTCAATGTAATAATTGTAGTTTTATTTGTATTTATTGGTGATAATTTAGGATTGGACTTATATTATGTAGTTTTATTAGCTTTAGGATTTAAATTATTGCAGGATTTAGATATAGTAAAATTATATTTATTCAATCGATAAAATGAAGTCTCTTAATACCAATAAGATAATAGTTTAATTTTATATTAGCTGTTTAATCGATGGATTAAGAGCTTTTTTATTACATATATAGAGAGATTAAAATATTTTGTTTTAGCTAAGTACTAAAATGAAAAAATATGATATTGGCTAATTATTTATTTTGGTATATAATTAGTTATTAAGTGCATTATTTTTTAAACAAAGATAAATATAATTTGATTAACAAATAATAAATTAAATTATAGTATTTTTGAAACAAATATTTTAATAGAAATTATATTTACAAATAAGAAATCTATGAGGATAAAGAACTGGGGGTAACAGTTGTGTTTGAGTTTGATCAGGAACAAGAAATGGAGCCAATTGCGAAAATAAAAGTAGTTGGCGTTGGTGGTGGCGGTAATAATGCCGTAAATAGAATGATTGCTTCTGGTTTAAAAGGAGTAGAATTCATAGCGATTAATACAGATGCTCAAGCATTAGTTCATGCTATGGCACAAAATCGCATGCAGATTGGTGAAAAATTAACTCGTGGATTAGGTGCTGGAGCTAGACCTGAAATTGGCGAAAAAGCAGCTCAAGAAAATCGCGATGATATCATAAAAGCATTGCAAGGTGCAGATATGATTTTCGTAACTGCTGGTATGGGCGGTGGCACAGGTACAGGTGGTGCTCCAATCGTAGCTGAATGTGCTAGAGAAGTCGGTGCACTTACTGTAGGTGTAGTTACAAGACCATTCACTTTTGAAGGTAAAAAACGTTTAAAACAGGCAGAAGCTGGTATTGCCAATTTAAAAGCAAATGTAGATACTTTGATCACAATTCCAAATGATAGATTATTGGATATCATTGATAAAAAGACTTCAATGGTAGATGCTTTCCGTATCGCAGATGATGTTCTTCGTCAAGGTGTACAGGGTATTTCAGACTTGATAGCAGTTCCAGGTCTTATCAATCTTGACTTTGCCGACGTAAAAACAATCATGAGCAATGCAGGTTCTGCACTCATGGGTATAGGTGAAGGCCAAGGTGATAATGCAGCTATTGATGCAGCAAAAATTGCTGTAAACAGTCCATTATTGGAAACTTCTATCCAAGGGGCAAAAGGCGTATTGTATAATATTACAGGTGGTCCAAACTTAGGATTAGCACAAGTAAATGAAGCATCAAGAATTATTTCTGAAGCAGCACATGAAGATGCAAATATCATTTTTGGTACAGCAATTGATGAAACTCTTGATGATACTGTAAGAATAACTGTTATAGCTACAGGATTTGATGAAAATGCTGATGAAGGTGTACCTGAATTTCCTTCAGTACCAAAACAACCAGCAGTAGAAGAAGTGGGAATGGGATTCCCAGATCTTCCACCATGGATGAGACATAGTAGTAAATAGAGTTATTAACAGGCAATCATAACATTGATTGCCTGTTTTTTGCTCAACAAAGAAATTATTTTACAGGAAGTGAAAGTATGCGAAGATATATACCTTTATTGATAATTGGATTATGCGTTTTATTTGTGGTATTAGCATCTTTACTTTACATGACACAAAGTGTTGGCAAAAAACAAGTGGCAGATAAATTTATCCCTGTAACAAAAACTTTAACAGTATATACTACAATTCCTGTAGAGATGGCTTCGATTATTGCTAATGAATATCAAAAAGAAGCTAATATTCAAGTAAATTTTATCCCCGTATCGAAAGATGAATTGTTAAATCATTTTCAGCAAGATGATATAGAAAATATAGATATGGTATTAACTGATTCTCGAGTGTTGGAAAATTTAAGTGATGCAAATAAATTAACGAGTAATATCTCAGAAGAAGAAGATATCGTAAACGAACAATTTAAAGATAAAAATAATTCTTGGATTGGTGTATGGTATGATCCTATTGTTTTTTGTTATAATTTAGATTATGTGAAAAATAATTGGCATATTCCACTTACATGGGATGAATTGGCACAAAATAATAATATAAAAATAGGCATGACGGATTTTATGGTTGCGTCAGCAGCTGCAAATGTATTATATTCTTTAAGTGAAGATAAAAATGTAGAAAATACAATGATGTTAATGCAACAGATTCATCCTAAAGTAGTTCGCTATGCTAAATATTTATCTACGCCTGTACGTATGGTTGGCATGGGCGAAGCTGATATAGCTGTATCAGTTCAAAGTGAAGCTATACGATATATAAATGATAATTATCCGTTGAATATCATTTATCCTAAAGATGGAACAGCTTATCAATTAACAGCAGTAGGTATAGTTAAAGATAGTAAACAACAAGTGGAAGCTAATCACTTTATTAAATGGTTATTGGGCGATGATGTTCAAATAAGTTTACAAAAAAATCGTTATTATTATGTGCCAACAAATTATACATCTTTGACGTATAAAGAATTTGCTGGTAAAAATATAAAATTTTTAGCTAAAAATAATATCTTTGATGATAATGCTAGAAAAGCTATTTTAGATGAATGGGTAACAAATATACGTTTAAAAAATTAAAATAATTAAAAGAGCTTGGGCTCAGGAGGAGAAAATATGTTAAAAGCTGGATTTATAAGTTTAGGTTGTTCTAAAAACTTAGTAGACACAGAAGTGATGCTAGGTATTTTAGCCAAAAATAATATAGAAATTACATCTGAACCAGCAAAAGCTGATATTTTGATTGTAAATACATGTACTTTTATTCAGTCTGCTAAAGAAGAATCAATTACAACTATTTTAAATATGGCAGAATACAAACAAGAGGGCAAAGGAAAATGTCGTTCTTTAATTATCGCTGGTTGTATGGGGCAGCGTTATGGTCAGGAATTATTAGAAGAATTTCCTGAAGTAGATGCTATTGTTGGCACTGGTGCATGGAGCCGTATTATGGAAGCTGTTGAAGCTACTATTCAAGAAAGAAAACGTGTATTGATTACAGGTGAATCTAAAGAAATTTATACAGCTTCAACACCTCGTATTTTTACTACTCCATTTTATAGTGCATATATTAAAATTGCTGAAGGTTGTAATCATCGTTGTGCATATTGTGCTATTCCGTATGTACGTGGCAATTATCGCAGTCGTACTATTGAAGATATTAAACAAGAAGTTGAAGCTTTAGCCGAAAAAGGTGTAAAAGAATTTAATATTATTGCTCAAGATACAACATACTATGGTAGAGATATTTATGGTAAGCCATCTTTAGTGGAATTATTAAAAGAATTGGTTAAGATTGAAAAAGTAAAATGGTTGCGTATACAATACGCTTATCCACATACATTTACAGATGAATTAATTGATTTGATTGCCAGTGAGGAAAAAATCTGTAACTATGTAGATTTACCATTACAGCATGCACATAATGATGTGCTAAAACGTATGCGTCGCAGTGATACAAAAGAAAGTGTAGAAGAATTATTGGACAAATTACGTACACGCATTCCAGGTGTTGTAATTCGTTCTAGCTTTATTGTTGGTTTCCCTGGAGAAACAGATTCTCAATATACTACACTTCGTAATTTTGTAGAAAAACAGCGTTTTGATAAAGTGGGTATTTTCTCTTATTCTCGTGAAGAAGGAACACCTGCTTATGATATGCCAAATCAGGTTGATGAAAATATAATGCAAGAACGCTATCATGATTTGATGAGCCTTCAAAGCAAAATTTCTGAAACTATCAATATTGAAATGGAAGGCAAAATCCTTGATGTATTGATTGAAGGTCGCGATGATGAACAGCATATGGCATATGGTCGTTCTTATCGTGAGGCTCCAGATGTAGATGGTCAAGTATTTATCGAAGGTGATGATATCAGTCAGCCAGGTGATATTGTTAAAGTCAAAATTTTACAGGGCTTTGATTATGACGTAGTGGGTGAACGCGTAGATGCATAAATAATTTAATTGGAGATGAGTTTTAGATGATAGTAGAAATTGTAACTACAGGTAGTGAATTGTTATTAGGGCAAGTAATCAATACGAATGTAGCATATATGTCAACTCGTCTTAATGAATTAGGTTTTGATGTAGTTTATCAAACGACTGTTGGCGATAATCATGATCGCATGAAAGAAGTATTGGAACATGCTTTGTCTAGAGCAGATATCGTCATAACTTCTGGCGGTTTAGGGCCAACACAAGGTGATATAACAAAAGAAGTATCAGCAGAGATTTTTGGACGTAAATTAAAAATCCATGCCGAAAGTAAACGACGCATGGACGAACATTTTGCTCAAAGACATGTTGTCTGGACTGAAAATAATTTGCGTCAGGTAACACTTCCAGAAGGTGCAGAAGTATTTTTAAATTATAATGGTATAGCTTCTGGTGTTGTCTTGGAAAATAATGGTAAATATTTAATTAATTTGCCAGGCCCACCAAGTGAAATGAAAGATATGTTTGAACGCAGTCTAAAGCCGTTTTTACAAAGAAAATTCGGTTTTAAACATGTAATTGTATCTAAAGTATTAAATACTTGTGGTATAGGAGAGTCTTTATTAGAGACAAAGATAAAAGATTTGATTTTAGCCCAGTCTAATCCGACATTAGCTCTACTTATTCGACCAGAAGGGGTAATCATTCGCATCACAGCAAAGGCACAAGATAAAAAAGAAGCTGAAAAAATGATTGCTGAAGTAGAAACGCAAGTAAGAGCTCGTGTAGGTGAATATATCTATGCAGTTGATGATGAAGATATGGTAGAAGTTGTGGCTAAATTATTGAAAGATAATTGCTTGACTGTAGCTTGTGCTGAATCTTGTACTGGCGGAATGTTAGCTAGTAGATTGACATCTATTTCTGGTAGTTCTATGTATATCAAAGGCAGTATTGTTACCTATAGCAATGAAGCTAAAATGAAATTTCTCGATGTAGATAAAGATATTTTAAATACAAAGGGTGCAGTATCACCAGAAGTAGCTAAACAAATGGCTGAAGGTATAAGAAAAACTATAGGCTCTAGCCTTGGTGTGGGTATAACTGGTATAGCAGGTCCTACTGGTGGTACAGATAAAAAGCCTGTAGGTCTAGTTTATATTGCAATTGCTGGTAAAAATGGTACAGTAGTAAAAGAAAATATTTTTTCAGGCGACAGAGCACGTATACGATATCGTTCAACTCAGCAAGCATTAGAAATGATAAGACAATATATTAAAAATAAATGATGGATTATATTTCTTTGATATGAAGGAATAAAGTAAATAGGAGGACTATTTTTGGAAGAAAAAATTATTAAATTTGAAGATATGCAATTAAGTAAAAAGGTATTAAATGCTGTTCGTGATATGGGATTTGAAGAACCATCTCCAATTCAAGCACAGACAATACCTTTAGCATTAGAAGGTCACGACGTTATAGGACAAGCCCAAACAGGTACAGGTAAAACAGCAGCGTTTGGTATTCCAACTATTGAAAAGATTGATGAAAAAAATAAATACATTCAAGCTTTAGTATTGACACCAACACGTGAGCTCGCTATTCAGATTGCAGAAGAATTTAATAAAATTGGTAAATATAAACGTGTAAAAACTTTACCTGTATATGGTGGTCAGATGATAGACCGTCAAATTAGAGCTCTCCGTTTTGGCGTAAAAGTTGTAGTAGGTACTCCAGGTAGACTTATCGACCATATCCGTCGTAATACTATAAAACTTGACCATGTAAAAATGCTCATCTTAGATGAAGCTGATGAAATGCTCGATATGGGCTTTATTGAAGATATTGAAGAAATCATGTCAAATTTGGCACAAAGTGAAACTCGTCAAACTTTATTATTCTCTGCGACAATGCCAGCACCAATTGAAAAATTAGCACGTAGCTATATGCATAATCCGCAAAAAGTAATGATCAGTCGTGAACAGCTTACAGTGCCATCAGTTGACCAATTATATTTTGAAACTCGTGACAAATTTGAAGGTCTTTGTCGTGTACTTGATATAGAAGATAGTGGTAAATATATTATTTTCTGCCGTACAAAGAAAAATGTTGATGACCTTCAAGCTTCATTACAAGTTCGTGGTTATATGGCTGGTAGCTTACATGGTGATATGAGTCAAGCACAGCGTGACCGCGTTATGCGTCGTTTCCGTGAAGGGAAACTTGAAATTTTAATTGCAACAGATGTAGCTGCTCGTGGTATTGATATAGATGATATCAGTCATGTAATCAATTTTGACATTCCACAAGACCATGAATCATATGTACATCGTATAGGTCGTACTGGTCGTGCTGGCCGTACTGGTATTGCGGTTACTTTCATTGAACCAAAAGAATATCGTCAATTAAAATTAATTGAACGCATGACAAAATCTCGCATGATACGAGGAGAACTTCCAACACCTGCTGATGTTATTGAACGTCAAAAAGAAGCAATAAAAGAACGTTTATTAAAAACATTAAATAATAATACGTATGCAGATTATCATTTAATTATTTCTGATATTGCCAATGAAGGTTTTGATTATGTAGATATTGCAGCAGCAGCTTTACAACTTTCTATTGAAGGTGTAAAAGAAAAAGAAGACAAAGTTTTAGATGAACGTTTTGAAAATACAGGTGCAGCACCTGGCATGGTACGTTTATTCTTAAATATTGGACGTAAACAAGGTATTCGCCCGCAGGATATCGTACGTACATTTGCTTCAGAAGTTGATATTCCAGGAAGTATAATCGGTGTAATCAATATTTATGATAAATTCACATTTGTAGAAGTTCCAAAAGATATAGCTGAAAAAGTAATATCTGTAATGCATAGAAATACTATTAAAGGTTATAAATTAAATATTGAACCAGCAAAAGGTAAATAATAAAAGTAAATAAAAAATAAATATAAAGTTAGCAATAAAAATAGCATTATCTTTAAAGATAATGCTATTTTTTTATTATTCTCTATGAAATTATAACTTGGATGGATTTACTTTCTAATTCAGCTTTGATGGTATCTGTGATATTATCATCAGTTATTACTATTGTTACACTGTCTTTTAAATTTAAAGGAACAACGCTATGCTTAGAAAATTTTTCACTTTCAGTCAAAACGGTTACGTTGGTATTGCCAATATGGCAGACTCTTTAGCTGCAATTAAAAAATTAGTTTTTGAAGAAAAGAAAATCACACCAACTCAACTTTGGAACGCTATTTTAGATGATTTCCAATCTGATGAAAATAAAAAAATTCAAGCAATGTTGATTGATGAAGTGCCCAAATATGGTAATGATATTGATTATGTAGATAATCTTGTAGTTGAAGCTTATGATTCTTATTTAGATGAAATCAAAAAATATCCAAATACTCGTTATCATAGAGGTCCAATCGGTGGTATTCGCTATGGCGGTACATCTTCAATTAGTGCTAATGTAGGTCAAGGTATGGGAACAATGGCGACACCTGATGGAAGAAATGCTTATGAACCACTTGCGGAAGGTTGTAGCCCTGCACATAATGCAGATAAAAATGGCCCAACAGCTGTATTTAAATCTGTTGCTAAATTGCCAACAGAAAAAATAACTGGTGGAGTGTTATTAAATCAAAAAATGACACCGCAAATGCTTTCTACAGAAGAAAATAAACAAAAATTAGAAATGTTAATTCGTGCCTTCTTCAATAGATTGCATGGATATCATGTTCAATATAATATCGTATCGAGAGAAACTTTAATTGATGCACAAAAACACCCAGAAAAACATAAAGATTTAATCGTACGCATAGCAGGTTATAGTGCCTTTTTCAATGTTTTGTCTAAGAAAACTCAAGATGATATCATCGGCAGAACTGAACAATGTTTATAATTTTAAATTGAATTTTTATTGAAATATGCAAAAGACTCAAATTAGTGTAAATGCTGATTTGAGTCTTTTTGTTTATAAATTTATAGATATAAAATTTTGGTGATATAATAAATTTGCAGTTTAGATGATTAAATTTTATAATATAGTTTAATCTATATTGGAGGTTAGATGAGATATGGGATATATAATCAAGCGAATTTTTAACGCATTTATTGTTTTATGGATAGTTATAACGATAACTTTTTTTCTAATGCGTGCTATACCAGGAGGGCCTTTTACGGCAGAAAAATCTTTGCCTCCATATGTATTACATAGTATAGAAGAAAGATATAAATTAAATGATCCTTTATATAAGCAGTATGGTGATTATTTATGCAATTTAGTACAAGGTGACTTAGGGCCATCATTTAAATATCCAGGTCGTAGTGTAAATGATATTATCAAAGATGGTTTTCCAGTATCGTTTAAATTGGGTATAGAAGCAATTTTAATAGCAATTATTATCGGCATACCAGCGGGAATATTAGCAGGTGTGAAAAAAGATAAATGGCAAGATAGGGCAGTTAATTTTTTTACGACTTTAGGAGTTGCTGTGCCTAGTTTTGTTGTGGCGGCATTACTTATATATGTATTATCGACAAAATTGCATTTATTGCCAGCTGCTATGTGGAATGGTTGGCGATATGAAATCATGCCAGCTTTGGCTTTATCAGGAATGCCAATGTCATTTATCGCTAGATTGACGCGTTCTAGTATGTTGGATATTTTATCACAAGATTATATAAAAACAGCGAGAGCAAAAGGTTTATCATGGAGCAGAGTCTTGATAAAACACGCTTTGCCCAATTCATTAATTCCTGTAGTAACTTATTTAGGCCCTATGACAGCTAGTATTTTGACAGGTAGTTTTGTCATTGAAACTATTTTTGCGATACCAGGCTTGGGGCAATATTTTGTAACTAGTATTTATAATCGAGATTATACTGTAATTTTAGGTGTAACAATTTTTTATAGTGTGATTGTAATTGTTTTAAATATGGTAGTGGATTTACTTTATCCGTTATTAGACCCACGCATTAAAATCGGTGAAGAAAAAGGTGAATGAAGATGATAAATAAAGATTTATTTGTGCCTTTAGAGCGAGAAATTTTGCAGGTGCAAAAAAAAGAAGAAACATTGGGATATTGGCAAGATGCGTGGATTAGATTAAAGAAAAATAAAATGGCTTTGCTGGGATTAATTATTATCGTATGCTTAATAGTTGTAGCTATTTTTGGCCCTATTTTTTCTAGCCATACTTATGATGAACAGAATTTGATGATGACGAATAGTTCTCCAAGTTGGGAGCATTGGTTTGGTACAGATAATTTGGGGAGAGATATTTTTATTCGCGTATTATATGGTGCGAGAATTTCTTTAGCTATTGGTATAGTGGCTAGTTTATTAAATCTTTTTATTGGTGTAATCTATGGCGGAATAGCAGGTTTTTGCGGTGGCAAGATCGACCGTATAATGATGAATATTGTGGATATTTTATATAGCGTACCAACTTTATTATATGTAATTTTATTGATGGTAATTTTAAAGCCAGGGCTTATCAATATTTTTATTGCTTTAGGTATTGGTTATTGGCTACAGATGGCAAGAATTGTGCGTGGTCAAATTTTATCAATGAAGGAACAAGAATTTATTTTGGCAGCTAGAACGATAGGTGTATCGAAAAAAAGAATTTTATTTAGACATTTATTGCCAAATGCCATGGGGGCAATTATTGTAACAATGACATTAGCTATTCCTGATGCAATATTTACAGAAGCTTTTTTGAGTTTTATCGGACTTGGTGTTTCTGCACCGATGGCTAGTTGGGGCGTTTTAGCGTCAGAAGGTGTAAATAATTTGCGTGCATATCCTTTTCAATTATTTTTTCCAGCAGTAGCTATCAGTGTCACTATGTTGGCTTTTAACTTTTTAGGTGATGGTCTGCGAGATGTTTTAGACCCTAAGATGCGTCGTTAAAATAGTGAAGAAATGAGTGTTTACCATGGAAGAAAATAAAGAAATTTTACAAGTAAAAGATTTAGCAGTTGCTTTTCAGACTTATCGAGGAAAAGTAAAAGCAGTACGCAATGTCAGTTTTGATTTAAAAAGAGGACAAGCTCTAGGAATAGTGGGCGAGTCAGGCTGTGGAAAATCAGTGACGGCTCATGCTATCATGGGTTTATTGCCTAAAGAAAATAGCATTATTGAAAATGGTCAGATTTTATGGCAAGGTCAGGATTTAGTTAATTTTCAAGATGAAGATTTAGCCAAAATTCGTGGCAATAAAATTGCGATGATATTCCAAGACCCAATGACATCTTTAAATCCTGTACTTACAATTGGTACGCAGATAAAAGAAGTTTTATTTTTGCATAAACAATTATCGGATAAAGAAGCGACAGAAAAAGCTGTAGAATTATTAAATTTAGTAGGGATACCATTTGCCAAAAAAAGATTGAAAGATTATCCTCATCAATTCAGTGGCGGTATGCGTCAACGCGTGATGATTGCGATGGCACTTGCCTGTGAACCAGAATTATTGATAGCAGATGAGCCGACAACAGCTCTTGATGTAACTGTGCAGGCACAAATTTTAGATTTATTGAAATCCTTACAAGAAAAATTGAATATGTCCATCATTATGATATCGCATGATTTAGGGGTTATTGCCAATATTTGCGATGAAGTAGCAGTTATGTATGCAGGTCAAATCGTGGAAAAAGCAAATGTTGATGATTTGTTTTATCATGCACATCACCCTTATACGCGAGGTTTATTAAAATCTTTGCCTCATTTAAATTTAAATAAAGAAGATAAATTATATGTGATCGATGGTCAGCCACCAGATTTAAAAGAAAGTATTGATTATTGTCCATTTGTCAAACGCTGTACAAAAGCAATGAAAATTTGTATGCAGTTGATGCCAGAAAAGACACAATTAAATAAAGATCATTATGTAAAATGTTGGTTGGAGCATGAATTTGCACCCAAAGAGAATAGGGAGGAATTTTGATGAATTTATTAGAAGTCAAAAATCTACATAAAGATTTTGTAGTGAAGCGTTCTTTTTGGGGAGGACCAAAACAGATTTTGAAAGCAGTAAATGATGTCAGTTTTTCCATAGAAGAGGGAAAAACATTAGGTCTTGTAGGTGAGTCAGGCTGTGGAAAATCAACTACAGGTAGAACTATTATCGGATTGTATAAGCCAACAAAAGGCAAAATCATATTTGCAGGCAAAGATATTTCACAAAATAAAGAGATGACAAAGGATATTCAAATGATATTTCAAGATCCATATGCTTCATTAAATCCAAGAATGACAGTGGCAGATATCATTGAAGAGCCTTTGCTTGTGCATAATTTATATACAGATAAAAAACAAAGACAAGAGCGTATCTATGAATTATTGGAATTAGTAGGATTGAGTAAAGAGCAGGCAAACCGTTTTCCTCATGAATTTAGTGGTGGACAAAGACAGCGTATCGGTATAGCTAGAGCACTTGCCTGTGAACCTAAACTGATTATTTGCGATGAGCCGATTTCGGCACTTGATGTATCTATTCAAGCACAAGTCGTAAATTTGCTAGAAAAATTACAGAATGAATTAGGTCTGACATATTTATTTATTGCTCATGATTTAGCTATGGTACGTTATATCAGCCAAAAAGTAGCAGTTATGTATTTAGGGCAAATTGTAGAACTTGCTGATACAGAAGATTTATATACAAATCCTCTACACCCATATACGAAAGCATTGTTATCTTCAATTTCATTGCCAGATCCACAAAAAGAAAAACATAAACAGCGAATTATCTTGCAAGGTGAATTGCCAAGTCCATTAAATCCGCCAAAAGGGTGTCCATTCAATACGCGTTGCCCAAAAGCTAAAGAAATTTGCAGACAGAAATTACCTGAAATGAAAATGGTAAATAATAGATATGTACGTTGTCATCTTTATGATGAATAAGTAAAAGCACTATAGTTTTCATGCTATAGTGCTTTTTTATGAATAAAATAAATTATTTTTTTTCGTTTAATTCAAAGATAATATCGCGAATTTGAGCAGCTCGTTCAAATTCTAAGTTGCGAGAAGCTTCTTGCATTTCTTTAGTTAAAGAAAGAATTAATTTTTTCTTTTCTTTAGCAGTCATTTTCAATTTTTTCTTTGGTTTTTCAGCATCATAACTTGCCTTTTCTTCTGCAACCATAGTAGTTTCAATGAGATTTTTTATTTTCTTTTGAATTGTCTTCGGCGTTATATGATGTTCTTGATTATATTTATCTTGGACTTCTCGACGACGCATAGTTTCATCAATGGCTTTTTGCATAGAATCGGTGATGCGGTCGGCGTACATGATTACTTTACCATGAGCATTTCTAGCAGCACGACCGATTGTCTGAATGAGAGATGTCTCTGAACGCAAGAAGCCTTCTTTATCAGCATCTAAAATAGCTACTAAAGAAACTTCTGGCATATCCAAGCCTTCACGTAATAAGTTAATCCCTACGAGTACATCAAATTTTCCTAAACGCAAATCGCGAATGATTTCTGCTCTTTCAATAGTGGCAATATCAGAATGAAGATAACGAACTTTGATACCCATTTCTTTTAAATAATCAGTGAGATTTTCAGCCATTTTTTTAGTCAAAGTAGTGATGAGCACACGTTCATTTTTCTTAGTGCGAATTTTGATTTCTCCAAGTAAATCGTCCATTTGCCCTTCAAGTGGGCGAATTTCTATTTCAGGGTCTAATAGACCAGTTGGACGGATTATCTGTTCTACTACTTGATTTGCTTGTGCTAATTCAAATGGTGCTGGTGTAGCAGAAACATAGATTATCTGATTGATATGATCGAGAAATTCTTCAAAGCGTAAAGGGCGATTATCAAAGGCAGAAGGCAGACGAAAACCATTAGCAACAAGTGATTCTTTGCGTGAGCGGTCGCCTGCATACATGGCTTTTATCTGGGGTATAGTAACGTGAGATTCATCAATGACGATTAAAAAATCATCAGGGAAATAATCAAGAAGTGTATAAGGAGCTTCGCCAGCTTTTCTGCCTGTCAAATGGCGTGAATAATTTTCGATGCCAGAGCAATATCCCATCTCTTCCATAGTTTCTAAATCATAATTTGTGCGTTGTTTCAAACGTTGAGCTTCTAAGAGTTTATTATCATCTTCAAGGATTTTTAATTGCTGTTGAAGTTCTGCTTGTATGGAGTCGATAGCTTCTTTCATATGTTCTTTAGAAGTTACATAGTGAGAAGCAGGGTAAATTAAAATATGTTTGCGTTGACCATAGACTTCACCAGTTAGAGTATCTACTTCTAAAATGCGGTCGACTTCATCACCAAAAAGTTCAATGCGGATGGCTCTATCACTATAGCCAGCAGGAAAAATTTCAATGACATCGCCACGAACGCGGAATTTACCACGGTCAAAATTTATATCATTGCGTTCATATTGGATAGAAACCAATTTTCGCAAAATATCATCACGAGGATATTCTTGACCTTCACGTACAGATAAGACTAAATCATAATAATCTTCTGGTGAACCTAAGCCATAGATACAAGATACACTAGCAACAATGATAACATCACGACGTTCAAATAAAGAACAAGTTGCAGAATGGCGAAGTTTATCGATTTCATCATTGATGGAAGAATCTTTTTCGATATAAGTATCTGTTTGGGCAATATAGGCTTCTGGTTGGTAATAATCATAGTAACTGACAAAATATTCTACAGCGTTATGCGGAAAAAATTCCTTAAACTCACTAGCTAATTGTGCAGCTAGCGTTTTATTATGAGCGATAACAAGTGTAGGTTTTTGGACTTTTTCAATTAATTTAGCGATAGTAAAAGTCTTTCCTGTACCTGTAGCACCTAATAAAACTTGTGATGTTTGACCATTTTGAATGCCTTGAGCTAGAGCTTCAATTGCTTGAGGTTGGTCGCCTGTAGGTTCAAAAGGTGCTTCTACTTTAAAGGGAATTTTATTTTCAGTTTGTAATGTATTTAATTTTGGTATGTGTACCATAAAATCATCTCACTTATAATATTAATATTTAGCTTTAATGATAAATGGAGAAGAATATTTTTTCAATATCATGATATAATTATTTTAATAAATTAAGAAAAGAGGTTATAAAAGTGATTTTTGGCAATATTAAATACGCAGATAAATATGATTTTTTGACAGAAAAAATAAAAGCTTGTTTCACTTATGCAAAAGAACATGATTTAGCTACATATGGAAAAGGTAGTTATAAAATAAATGGCGATGAGTTTTTTGTTAATATCGAAAACTATGCTACAGTAAAACGTGAAGAGCGTTTTTGGGAAGCACATAAAAAATATATTGATGTGCATGTGATTATTGAAGGTAAAGAAAGTATTGATGTGAACTTTTGCGATGATATGCAAATAAAATCATTTGATGAAAATCGCGATTTTGTGGAATTAACAGGTGAAGAAAAAGCTACTGTTAACTTAATCAACAAAGGTGATTTTTTAATTTGTTATCCAGAAGATGCTCATCGCACTGCTATTATTTGTCAACAAAGTCAAACTATAAAAAAAGCTATCTTTAAAATCAAATTATAAGAAAAAAATAGCATGCTTAGGATAATACTTAAGCATGCTATACGCATAATAATAAAACAATATAATGATTAGTTTGGAATTTTGAGCAATGATTACCTTATGTTTGCTGAAGACATAAAGTAAAACCGATAAATAAAAAACCCCTTTTCGCTTTGAAAAGAGGTGAATAGACGAATTGAGTAAATTTAAAAATTTACTGTCTAATCTCCTCCCCATCGCTCGCAGGTATGGCAATTAAAATAAATCAATTGCACACGGTGATTGTTAATCAGGCAGTTCTCCTGACTCGAGTTCATTACTATATCCAAGCCTTCCCAGTTTCCCAGTGACATATTTTGGATAAGTTCCCTCATACAGTGGCGGGACCGTTTCAGATTAGTGAATAATCACGTACTGAATTCCCTATTAAGTCCAAATGGACACCTGATTCATTGAACTATATTCAGTTCTTTTTTAGAATATCACTATATAGAATTTGTGTCAATACTCTATATAAAATAATTATCTTAAAATTATTTTAATTTATCGTTGACAAATATATAAAATAAAAAGTATAATAAAGGCGACAAGTTGATAATGAAACCTTATAGGTGCATATTTATGCTTAATAGGGAAGACGGTTAAAATCCGGCACGGTCCCGCCGCTGTAAAGAGGAGCAAACTTCATGAATGTCACTGGGAAACTGGGAAGGCGAAGTGAGCAATGATACTGAGTCAGAAGAACTGCCTATAAGAAGCATCGTCGTTTGACCTGCGAGAGACGGGGAGAGATGTAGTAGAATGTAATGTATATGTTTTTTATACATGTAAATTCTGATTATAATTTTCTACCGTTTTTCATATATTGTTTATGAAAAGCGGTTTTTCTGTTTATAGAGATAATCCATGAAGATGGCTCATGATTATCTTAAGCAAGTGCCATCGATGTATCATATTAATTTGTTGTAAATTATGTTTAATTTACTGAAAAATTTAATCATTATTATGATTAGCATAAATGCTTGAATAATTTAATAAAAATGGTAAATAATATTTGGGGAATATATATTACCAATCCAGCCATCACTAAATTTAGTGATGGCTTTTTTATAAATTTTATATTTAATATCTAGGTAGGAGGAACTCGAACCATTTATTAGATATATAAGAGTATTTATTAACTATTCAATAATAGTATTAAATTATCCCCTTAAATGAAAATGCAGAAGTAGAGAAGGGAAATTATTATATATGGAACAAGATAAAACACTTGGCGAAGAAATTCGACAAGAAGAACAACAAGAACAAGATATTCCTGCTGTTACTTTTGATGAGTTTGAAATTCCTTCATATGAAGAATGGAAAGAAGCTGTAGTGGTATTATTAAAGGGAAAACCTTTTGAAAAAAGTATGTTTACTAAAACTTATGAAGGTATTACATTAAACCCTATTTATCGTATGGAAGATTTAGAAGGGTTAACTCATAATAAGACTTATCCAGGAATGGAAAGTAATTTACGTGGAGCTAATGTTAGTGGTTATATACATAAACCATGGACAATAGCTCAAAAGTGTGATGCTAAAACTCCTAGTGAAGCCAATGAAATGGTAAAATATGAATTATTAAAAGGTTCAACAGCTGCAAGTATAGTTTTGGATACAGCAACACGTAAAGGTTATGATGTAGATACAGCTAATAAAGAAGAAATCGCAGATATTGGTGTTTCTTTATCGACTTTATCAGATGTAAATAAATTATTAGATGATGTTGATTTAGAAAAATTTGAAATTGATATCTATGCAGGTGCTTCTAATATAGCATTACTTTCTGCTGTTGCAGTGGTGTGTGAACAGAAAAAATTATCACTAAAAAAACTTCATGGTGCTATTACAGCAGATCCTATTGGAGAATTAGCTTTAGATGGAAAGCTTACACGACCTCTTGATGAATATTATGATGAAATGGCTCATAGTATTTGTTGGGCAGAAAAATTTGCACCAGAATTAAAGACTGTAGTAGTAAATACAGATGTTTATCACAATGGTGGTGCAAATGATATCCAAGAAGTAGCATATGCCATGAATGAAGCTGTAACATATATGAAATCTATGGAACGACGTGGCATTGATGTGAATACTTTTTGTCGTCATTTACGTTTTCATTTTAGTATAGGTGCAAATTTTTTTATGGAAATTGCTAAATTACGCAGTGTGAAAATGATTTGGGCTCAAATTGTTAAAAATTGTGGTGGAGATGATATAGCTCAAAAAATTAATGTATATGTAAGTACATCGTCTTTTTGTCAAACAGTATATGATCCTTATGCTATATGCATTATATATACATCATATATGTGTAATACTTTTTGTCAAACAGTATATGATCCTTATGTAAATTTACTTCGTGCAGCTACACAATCATTTTCTGCTGTTGTTGGTGGTATGGATGGTATGTTTGTAAAACCATTTGACCATTGTATACGTCCTAGTGATGAATTTTCTCGTCGTATTGCATGAAATATTCAAATTATGGAGCAACATGAATTTAATTTTATTCAACCAATAGACCCTGCTGGTGGTAGTTGGTATCTTGAACCATTGACAGAAGAGTTTACTCAAAAGGCTTGGGCAAAATTTCAAGAAATTGAAGCTCATGGTGGTTTAATAAAAGCTTTAGAAAATAATACTGTGCAGATAGCTATTAATGAAGTATTACAAGCTCGTTTTAAAAATTTAGCAACAAGAAAAGATCGTGCTGTTGGTAATAATATGTATCCAAATATGACTGAAAAATTATTGGAAGTACCAGAAATTGATTTTGATAAAATTATAGCAGATAGAAAAATGGCACTTAAAGTTAATGTAAAAGTACGTGATAATGATTATGTTAAATTATTATTATCGGAAATTGGTAAACGTGATTTTAGTGAACATGGTTCATTAATGAATACAGTTAAACAGACTATTAAAGCGGGTGCCACTTTAGGTGAAATATCTACAGCACTTACAGGAGAGGCGACAGGTGAAGTTATAGAAGCTATTTTGCCACATCGCTGGACTGAAAGATATGAACAACTTCGTCATCGCACAGAAAAGTATCTAGAAAAAACAGGGGAAAATGTAAATATTTTCCTTGCTAATATGGGACCTATTCCACAGCATAAAGCACGTGCAGATTTTGTTACTTCATTTATGCAAGTAGCAGCATTTAATGTACTTACTAATAATGGTTTTCCAACAGTAGAAGAAGCTGTACAAGCAGCTATTGATTCAAATGCTGATGTAGCTATTGTTTGTTCTACGGATGCAACTTATCCAGAACTCGCACCAGCTGTTACTTCTGGTATTAAGGCTATAAAACCTAGTATGAAAGTTTTTTTAGCAGGTGCACCAACACCAGAATTAAAAAAAGCATGCGATGAAGCGGGTATGGACGATTATATAAGTGTTCGTTCTAATTGCTATGAAACTTTACTTCGTATGCAAAAAGAAAAGGGGATGATTGAATAATGTCTAAAATACCAGATTTTACACAAATTCCTTTTCAGCAAGCAATACAGAGTGAGGTCGCTTTTGCTAAATGGAAAGAAAGTTTAAAAGCAGAAACTGGAAAATCTTTTGAGGAAAATTTTTATCGCACTATGGAGCAAATAGATGTAGCACCACTTTATGATGAAAATGTTTATAAAGATTGTAATCATTTAGATTTTGTAGCAGGTATTCCACCATTTTTGCGTGGTCCATATGCAACTATGTATGTAACAAGACCATGGACAGTACGACAATATGCAGGTTTTTCTACAGCAGAAGAATCAAATGCTTTTTATCGTAGAAATCTTGCAGCTGGGCAAAAAGGTTTATCTATTGCTTTTGACTTAGCAACACATAGAGGCTATGATTCAGACCATCCTCGTGTAGTAGGAGATGTTGGTAAAGCAGGAGTAGCAGTTGACTCTATTTTAGATATGGAAATATTATTTAAAGGCATTCCACTTGATCAGATGTCAGTATCCATGACTATGAATGGTGCAGTACTTCCTATCATGGCTTTTTATATTTTGGCTGGTGAAGAACAAGGTGTAGATAAAGCTGTTATGGCAGGTACTATTCAAAATGATATTTTAAAAGAGTTCATGGTACGTAATACTTATATTTATCCACCAGCAGCTTCAATGAGAATTATTGGTGATATTTTTGAGTATACTTCTAAATATATGCCTAAATTTAATAGTATATCTATTTCTGGTTATCATATGCAAGAAGCAGGTGCAACAGCAGATATTGAATTAGGTTATACATTAGCTGATGGTCTTGAATATTTGCGTACAGGTACAGAACATGGATTAACCATTGACCAATTTGCACCACGATTATCTTTCTTTTGGGCTATGGGGAAAAATTATTTCATGGAAATTGCTAAAATGCGTGCTGGTCGTATGCTTTGGGCTAAAATTGTCAATTCTTTTCATCCTAAAAAGACAAAATCTATGGCTTTACGTACACATTCTCAGACTTCTGGTTGGAGTCTTACAGAACAAGATCCATTTAATAATATTACTCGAACTTGTATTGAAGCTATGGCAGCAGCTCTTGGTCATACACAATCTTTACACACAAATGCACTAGATGAAGCTATAGCTCTTCCTACAGACTTTTCAGCTCGTATTGCTCGTAATACGCAATTATACATTCAAGATGAAACTAAAGTATGTAAGGTAGTTGACCCATGGGGTGGTTCGTATTATGTAGAATTTTTAACAAATCAACTCATTAAAAAAGCTTGGGCACATATTCAAGAAATTGAAGCTCTCGGCGGTATGTCTAAAGCAATTGATACAGGTCTGCCTAAAATGCGTATAGAAGAAGCAGCAGCACGTCGTCAAGCTCATATTGATTCTGGTAGTGAAAAAATTGTTGGCGTAAATTATCTTCGCTTAGATAAAGAAGATCCACTTGATATTTTAGAAGTTGATAATACAGCAGTTCGTTTAGCTCAGATTGAAAGACTTAAAAAATTACGTGCAAATCGTGATAATGACAAAGTTCGTTCTTGTCTTGAAGCTATCACTCGTTCTATGGAAACAGGTGAAGGTAACTTATTAGAATTAGCTGTAGAAGCAGCAAGAGCACGTGCATCTAAAGGTGAAATTTCTGATGCAGTAGAAAAAGTTTGTGGTAGACATAAAGCAATTATTCGTTCTATATCTGGTGTATATAGTAGTGAATTTAGTGATGATGATGTTATTAAAGAAGTTCGTGATATGACAGATAAGTTTGAAGTGGAATATGGTCGTCGTCCTCGTATCTATATTGCTAAAATGGGACAAGATGGTCATGATCGTGGAGCAAAAGTAATTGCTACTGCTTTTGCTGATATGGGTTATGATGTTGATATTGGTCCATTATTCCAAACACCAGAAGAAGCTGCTCAAGATGCTGTTGATAATGATGTGCATATTGTAGGTATGAGTTCCTTGGCAGCTGGTCATAAAACTTTAATGCCACAACTCATTGAAGAATTGAAAAAACGTGGTCGTGAAGATATTATGGTAGTAATTGGTGGGGTAATACCTGCTCAAGATTATGATTTCTTATATGAACATGGTGCTGCTGCCATTTTTGGACCAGGTACGATAATTCCTGTTTGTGCAAAAAAAGTATTGGAGCTTCTTAACAAACGTCTGGAGGACTAATGTTATGACTGATACGTATAAGCCTTCATGGAGACCTGATAATAATGATGATAAATTTGCCTGTAGAGTTATGCGAGGTGTAGAAGGTGGACATGATGGTATGAGTGAGCAAAATAAAACTGAACATCATGTAAATAAACCTAAAATAGTTAAACGAGTAAAATTAACAGTAGATGATTATGTTAAAGGTATTTTAGCTGGAAATCGTATGATTTTATCAAGAGCTATTACTTTAATTGAAAGTAATGCAAGTGCACATTTTGCTATGGCACAAGAAGTAATTCAAAAAATTTTACCCTATACTGGAAAATCTATGCGAATTGGAATTACAGGTGTACCAGGTGCAGGCAAATCTACTTTAATTGAAGCTTTAGGAACTAAATTATGTCAACAAGGGCATAAAGTAGCAGTATTGGCAGTAGACCCATCTAGTACAGTTACACGTGGTAGTATCTTAGGGGATAAAACTAGAATGGAGCAGTTATCAAGAGAGCCAAATGCTTTTATTCGACCATCACCATCTGGAGGTACTTTGGGAGGATTAACACGTAAAAGTAGAGAAACATTACTTTTATGTGAAGCTGCTGGTTATGATACAATCTTAGTGGAAACGGTAGGCGTAGGACAAAGTGAAACGACAGTACGTTCTATGGTAGATTTTTTCCTTTTAGTTGTATTAACAGGTGCTGGTGATGAATTACAGGGCATGAAAAAAGGTGTTATGGAATTAGCTGACGCTATTTTAGTAAATAAAGCTGATGGAGATAATAAGCAAAGAGCATTGGTGACTCGTGCAGAATATGAACGTATTTTGCAATTTTTGCGACAAGCAACAGAGCACTGGACTACACATGCTTATACTTGTTCAGCATATACAGGTGAAGGAATTATGGATTTTTGGCAAAATGTTGTGAAAGTTTTTATGAAACAAGGTTTTGCTAATGGTGTTTTGAAGGAACGTCGAAAACAACAAACGATTTCTTGGGTGTATACTATGATAGAAGAACATTTGCATAATTTATTTTATCGTTGTCCAGAGATTATAAAAAGTAAAGGAGAAATTGAAGAAGATGTAATTAATGGAAAATTATCTGCAACACTAGCAGTGCAACAGTTGATAGATAAATTTGCTAATGCTGATATTAATGAAAACAGTTTAAGAAACTTATCTCCATTTGATTTAAAATGAATAATAAAGGCGTATCCTTAGGGATTACGCCTTTATTTATAAATGAAGAAAGGATTTTTAAGATATGGATTATAAATTACCAAAAGGTTATGTTGATTTAATTGAGAAAAAATATAATTTAAAAGTATTAGATAATCATTATATTTTAGTAGATAAAAATTTTCAAAGATATAATATGGTGATTGATGTACAGTTTAATGATAAAATGTTAAAAGTTTTTAAAGAAAAATATGCACAGGAAAAATCAAAAAACCATGTAGCTTGGGAAGAAAGAAAACAAACAAAAAGTATTCGTTTTTATGCAGAAGTAGGTAATAATATTTTATTATTATGGGATTCTTTACAAGAAAAATAAAAATAACCACTATCTAGCCCAATTTTTTTATTAGATAGTGGTTATTTTTGTATAATAAGAAGGTGAATATCTATGATAATTGATATTGAAAATAGGAGAAGTATACATAAGTTTAAGCAGAATAAATAACAAAAGATTTAATTAAAAAATTTTAGAAGCTGGACGATAAGCTCCTTCTGCTAAGAATAGACAACCATGGTATTTTATAGTGGTTATGGATAAATCAAAACAAGAATGTATGCAGATTTTAAATTAAGGAATAACTAGGGAATTAATGCAATCATTATTACCTAATTATGTTAACTATATCAATAGTGCTCAAAATAGTTTTAAAATTATGCAAGAAGCTGCAGTACTTATTTTTGTAATAAATATATTATCTAAAGAATATAGAAAATTCTTGAGTTTTGAGGAACATATTGCTGAAATTTGTGATATTCAAGCAATATGTGCAAGTATGGAAAATATGTTATTAACTGCTAACAATTTAAGATTAGGAAGTTTATGGATAGGAGATATTTTCTTTGTATATCCAGAATTAAAACATTGGTTAAATAAAAAGGGTGAAATAATAGATTATATTGAATTATTGGGTTATACTGATGAAAAACCTGTAGTTAGACCACGAAAAGATTTTGATAAAATTGTTCAATGACGTGAATAAATATAACCACTATTATAGTATAATTTTAAAGATATAATTTCATACTAAATAGTGGTTTTATTTATTTAAATCATTTTTATTAAAACAATACCAGTAATCATCGTCATTAAGCCAATAATTCCCAAAGGCTTGATGCGTAGACCGAAAAATAATTTATCAATAATTGTAGTTAAAAGTAAACCACAAGCACCAAATAAGGCATAAGCAATGCTTAAATCCATGATGCTAATAGCGTAAGCTAAACATAAAAACGCAAATCCGACTAAACTGATTGCCAAAAATCCATATAATTTATATTTAAATCCTTGAGATTTTTTTAGACAAATATTAGCTAATACATCGAAAAATACAGAACCAATAATCAATAAAGTACCAATCGTACCGTCTGACATAATATTCAACCCCATTATTTATTTGAAACAGTATAAGTTCCTTTTTTTATCATGATTAAACCACTTAAGATTACCATAAAAGCTAAAACTTTTAATAAAGATAAGTCTTCATTAAAAATAAAATAAGCGACAGAAGCTGTGCCGATTAAGCCTATACCTTCCCAAATAGCATAAGCAGTACTGATGGGAATTTTTACAATGGCTTTACTTAATGCAAAATAGGAACAAAATATAAATAAAAGCATTAAGATATAACCTTCCATACCACCTTTTATGGCAAAAAGTTTCATTAAAGCTGTGCCTGTTATCTCCAAAATAATTGCTAGTAATAACATTAACCAGCAATATTTTTTCGTAAACATAATAACAAATCCTTTCATAAACTAGAAATAAAATATTTCCTAATTTTAGTATAAACTATGGTGTAAAACTATAGTCAATAGATAGATTTTGAAATAAATAATGCAATTAAGTTATAGATTGAATAACAAAGCAGTATTTGAATTTAATTTTTATTTGTATGATAATGTAAATAAATTAAGAAAAAGTTAAAAGTTTAATCGTTGAAATTTCTATGGTTATAAAATGATTTATGCTATTAGGTAATAGAAAATAAAAAGATAAAGATATAGAGGTTAAAACATATGAAAGATTATTTGGAGCATAATAATTTAAAAAATTTGAAAGATGATAGTGAACTTGAACGAAAAATACAATTGATCTTACGTGTGGGCAAGGTATTGATGGAAAGTGGGGCTGATACAAATCGTATCGTGTGTAATATGAAACGCGTGGGCGTATTTATGAAAATTCCAGAACGAAGATTACAAATACATATCACATTTACTACTATTATGATAAATATTAATACGGGAGATAAATCGATTACTAATTTTCAGAAATGTTATAGGCATGGAGTTGATATGACAGCTATATCCGGAGTTAGTAAATTATCATGGAGAGCTATTGAGCAAGATTATTCTTTATATGAGTTTGAAAAAGAATTGAGATTTATTTGTTTACGTAAAAGATACTATAAAAAACCACTAGTAATGATTAGTGCAGGACTAGCTTGTGGTGGTTTTAGTTTATTATTTGGTGGTGATCTATGGGCGTTTATATATACATCTATTTGTGCAATGATAGGATATTGGACACGATTGAAATGTAATTTATTGAAATTCAATCCATATGCATCAATAACTATTTCTGCTTTTGTAGCTACTATTTGTGCATACTTTATACATTTTATGCCAACTAATACGCCATGGCATCCGCTCATTGCATGTAGTTTATTTATTGTTCCAGGAATTCCTTTAATCAATGCGATTGATGATTTAGTGGATAATTTTATTACTGCTGGAATGACAAGAGCGATGAATACTTTACTTATGATTGGCAGTATGACTTTTGGTATAGCTTTTGCTATAAAATTATGTCAGGTACAAGATTTCACTAGTTTGAGTCTTTCTTCAAATTCATTTTTTATTTGTGCTATTGCTGCAGCTGTGGCAGCAATTGGTTTTGCAACTATTTTTAATATGCCACCTAGATTATTAATTGTAGTAGCCTGTGGGGCGATAATTTCAGTGGGAGTACGCAACTTTTTAATGTTAGAATATGATTGTTCACAGGCAACTGCTTCACTTGTAGGTGCTGTTATAGTCAGTTTATTATCGTTAAAAGCAGTGCATATAGTACATGCTCCTAGCCATGTATTGACTATTCCTTCAGTAATTCCATTAATTCCAGGAGTTTTTATGTATCGTTTATTATTTAGCATCATTAATTTAGAAAATGTGGATAATATGAATTATCATCATGTTTTAAATAATGGCGTTAATACAACTTTGATATTACTGGCAATAGCTGTTGGTGTAGCAATTCCTAATATCTTTTTTCGCAATTATATCAATAAGTTAAAAGAAGATAAATTGATGTTTTTAGTAAAGGCTAAATCAAAATAAACTTTAATATAAAAATTTAATATGTTGGATAAAAGGCTATATTAGATAAATTGTAATAAATATAGTCTTTTTCTATTTTAAGTATGAATTTATAATCAATAAATTTTACTTTGAGCTATTTGAAAGTTGTTAATAAAAAATAATTTTATATACTATTATCTTAGATTAAATAATATTATAATAAAATAGGATATTTATTTTATGATTAAGAAGGGTATTTATACTGATGAAGAATGTAC